>Ga0255344_1001114_pt1 | contig 37612 bp, 27 predicted proteins | sample wastewater_treat_5_FD_192414 | JGI IMG/M metagenome (GOLD analysis project Ga0255344, IMG submission 192414) | Wastewater microbial communities from Lulu Island WWTP, Vancouver, Canada - plant18 | ecosystem: Engineered > WWTP > Wastewater > Unclassified | place: Canada: Vancouver, British...
GGCGGCGTTCGTGAAGCTGGTCGGCGAGAAACGAGAGATAAACGGATGCGGCCACGAGGTGTTGGAAGTGAACCCCCGGTTCACGATGCTCGGGAACCAGACCGCCGCCAGCGCTCCGATCGGCACGAGACAGAGTGCGCGCCGCAGCAGTTCACGGACTCCGAGACGGCGCCGGAGTCCGTCGACCACGAGCCACCCCACCCCGAAGAGAAACCAGAGAACGTGCGTCAGATAGAGCAGAGCCCCAGCGGCGAAGAACAGGATTGCCCGGCGCCAGGTAAGCCTCCCCGCCGGCATCCGGTCATGAAGCAGAAACCAGGCGATGAACGCAACCCAACCCGCCAGAAAGCTCAGAAACCCCCAGTAGAGAACGTGACTGAACAGGAAAACGGACGCCACCGTCGCGCTGACAGCGGGGCGCTGCCGGTTGGCATTCAGGGTGTGAAGCGCCCCGACCCAGAGCCAGGCCGCAAGCAGGAATCCAATTCGACCGGCTGCGAACGGCCCGCCGAGAAGCCACCCGAGGCCAGGGAGGAGATAGCCCAAGCCGTAAGGGGTCAGCCACTGGATCCGGTAGAGATCCTGGCGCTCGCCGAGCGCCTCGCCGAAGAGCCGGATCTGCGCCGCGTGCTGTGGCAGATCGGAGATCGGTGGGAAACGAACGACGAGGAACGGCAGCGAGACGAGCAGCAGGCAGAGTGCCAGTTGCAGCCGTCGGGATGCGGCCTCCTCGGGCGGCGGAAGCTGCCGGGATCCGTCGGGATGATAGTCGCTCAGGGAGACTCTCCTCCGTGGCGGCAGAGCGGCGCTGGCACTACCACGGACCGGTCCTCGTGGCCCAGCGGCGATGGAGCGCTCTCCTCACTCGGGCGACGACCCCACTGCGCCTACCCTTCGGAATCCTCCTCGCCCGTCTCCTTCGCCTTCGGTTCCGGCTCGGCCCGCAGCTTCCGGGCGGCGCGCCGCAGGTACTCCTCGGATTCGCGCTTGGCCTGCTCGAGATGGCCGGGATGCTCGTGGTGGTACATCGCCTCCGGCATCGTGCCGGTCAGCCAGCTCGGGTTCATCGGATAGACGTGCGGGTTGTAGATCACCGAATAGAAGTGCCAGACGAGGATCGCGAGGGTCGCGAGCCAGGCTTCCCAGTAGTGGACGACGAGGGCGACGTCGAGGAAGCCCTTCGGCAGGAACTGCATGACCCAGCTGTCGAACCAGAGCATCAGACCGGTGATCACCATCACCGCCGTTCCCCAGACGAGCGCCCAGTACTCCGCCTTCTCCACGTAGCTGAAACGCTGCTCGCAACCGACCTGCTCGCCGAGTCCGAGGTTGTAGAGGGTGCGCCGCCAGAGGAAGCGGAAGTCCTGCCAGTTCGGCAGCATGTCGCGCACGAAACCGCGGCCGCGCGAGGTCAGCAGGAAGAAGAGGTGCCAGACCACCGTGCCCATGAAGAGCGTGGCGGCCACGCGATGGACGACGCCGCGCAGCTGGAAGCCCCCCTCCCAGCCGAAGAAGAACCGGGAGACGAAGCTCTGATCGAAGCGGAGGGCGAAACCGGAGATCACCAGGACGGTGAAGGTGACGGCGAGGAAGAGGTGCTGCCAGACCTCGCCCGTGGTCATCCGGCGGACCTGGGGCCGTTGCCGCAGCAGGAGGATGAGCTGACGGCCGAGATCGAGCAGCCAGTGGAGCGCCATCAGCCCGATGATCACCACGATCGCGACGATGTAGACGTTCTCGACGATGTCCGCGACGGCGGTGCGCAGCCCCGCTCCGCTCACACCGTGGATCGGGGTGCCGACCATCCTTTCGGAGATGTTCGGATGGCAGGTGCCGCAGGTCTGCCGCAGGTTGTCGGGGTGGATCGAGGAGGTCGGATCGCTCGAGGGCAGGATCCGGTGGACTCCGTGGCACGAGGCGCAATTGGCGACGCGGGCATCGCCGGCCTTGGTCTTCAGACCGTGGTAGCTGTCGATGAAGGTGGTGAGACGGCCGCTCGGGATGTTGTACTTCTCGTTGAGGACCGCCGACTCGTGGCAGGGCGAGCAGGTCTCCTCGGCCACCCGGGCCTTCGAAACCGGAGAGCGCGGATCGCTCGGCGAGAGGATGCCGTGTTCGCCGTGGCAGCGGGTGCAGATCGGCGCGTCGACCTCGCCGCGAGCCACGAGCTTGCCGTGGATCCCCTCCCAGTACTCGTTCTCCACCTTCCCGTGACATTTGCCGCAGGTCTTCGGGATGTTGAAATGGTGAATGCTCGACTCGGGATCGCCGGGGGGCAGGATCCGGTGCGAGGTGTCGCCGGTCGAGTGGCAGTCCTTGCAGGTAGCGGCCACCGAGACGCCGCCCTGCACGGCCTTGCCGTGGACGCTCGAGCTGAAGACCTCGATCGGGTTGTGGAAGAGGAGCTCGTACTTCGTGGTCAGGTCGAGGTTGCTGTGGCAGTTGCCGCAGGTCTCGGGCAGGTTCGCGGGGTGGGTCTTCGACCGGTTGGACGACGACGGCAGGATGTCGTGACTCCCGTGGCAGTCCGAACAGTGCGGGATGTCCTCGCCGACTCCGATCCGCGAGCGGCCGTGCACCTGGTACGTTTCGGCGACATCCGTGTGGCAGGAGCGGCAGCCGTCACAGACGTTGCACTGCGCTTTGGGGATCTCCGGGTGCGGCACGACGTTCTGGTGCACGTGGCAGTCGAGGCACTCGAGGCCGTCGTGGATCGAGCGCGACAGCTCCTCGGCGAAGTCGATGCCGTGCTCGCTCGCGTCGTGACACTCGACGCAGGAGGCGGAGTCGACCCGCTCTCCTTCTTCTCCCCGGGCGAAGCCCGCACCAGCCACCACGAGCAGCGAGGCGACCAACAGAATCCGAGCGTTCTGAATCACCCTCAGGCCCTCCCCAGCGGAGATTGTGCAGCAGGGGAAGCAGATGTCAAGAATTGACAGGCCCGGTCCCTTCCTGCCCGGCGGCCTCCGCCCCGGATCATGACGGTCGTGCGAAGGCACGGCGGCGCCGGATCTGGGCGGATAACCTCCCCGGTCATCGAGGCGACGGCCCGCGCGTTGGTGCGGTACGATTCTGCCGGTGGCCGTACCCGGACGGCTCGGTCGTCCGCTGCGGGCATCCTGACCGGCAGCGGATCGACCGCTGGTGATCTCGTGAAGGAAAGGAGGGCGACGATGGGAGGCGAAAACGGCAACATGCTGACGCGCGACGAGGCGCGCGAGCTCTACGCCCGCTTCACCGAGGCGCGCAACCGCGAGGAGCTCACGCTGCTCGACGAGGTCTACGCGCCCGACGTGGTGCTGCACGACTGCAGCGTGCCGGAACCGATCCGCGGCCTCGACGCGCTCAAGGCGTACTATCGCGGCAGCCACGAAGGCCTTCCCGGTCTCCGTTTCGAGCTCGGCAACCCGATGGTCGACGGCGAGTGGATGGCGGTGCGCTGGGTGTTGCACGCCAGCCATACCGGCAACCTTCGCGGGTTGCCGGCTACCGGCCGGGCGGTGCGGGTGGAGGGGATGATGGTCGACCGGGTGGTCGCCGGCCGCATCGTCGAGGAGTGGGTGGATTACGACACCCTGAGCCTCTTCTTCCAGCTCGGCTTCGCGCTCGTACCGCCCGAGAATGTACCGAAGGGGTGAGGCCCCCCTCTCCCCCTTGCCCTCCATGGTGACGAGCGGTCCGGCAGCCTGGGGCTCCCGCTCCCGGCCGGCTGGAGAAGGCTCGCTCCTGACGCGGCCGCGCTCGAAGAGCTAGAATCGCCGCAGTCCAGCGAACGGGGTCAACGGAATGGAGAGCCGGAGAGAAACGGTTCGGCGCTGGCTGGGCCGCGGGACGCGTAAACCGCTGGCGGTCGTGACGCCTCGCAGCGGTCTGCCTCCGGCGGTACCGCTGACCGCCGTGGCGCCGCGCGGGCAGCGGGCCCGGCTCGCCTTCGGCATCGTCCTGCTGGGCGCCGCCGTTTCGGCGAGCACGTTCTTCCTCGCCTCGCAGCAGTACGATTCCGCGGCGCAGGATCAGCTCGCCAGTCAGGCCAACGCGCTCGCCACCGCGCTTTCCGTCGCCTTCTCGAGCAGCGATCTGCAGCTCTACGCGTTGCGCGGACTCTTCGAAGCCTCGGACGAGGTCCGTGCGGACGAATTCCAGCGGTTCGCCACCGGCATCATGGAGATCCATCCGGAGATCCGCCGCATCGCCTGGAACCTCCGGTTGCCACCCGCCTCCGCGGCGGCTCGCCGCCAGTTCCTCGACGCCCACGGCCTCGCCGGGATCGAACCCTGGCGCCATGCGCCGGACGGCGACCGCGAGCCGGTTCCTCCCGAGAGCGAAGCCGTGGTGATCGCCCTGGCCTACCCATTCGGAGAGAACCGTTCCCTGGTTGGTTTCGATCTCACCTCGGAACCGGGCGTCGAGGTCACCCTCCGAAAATCGGCCGGAGCCTCACGGCCGGTCCGGACCGGAGCCCTGGAGTTGCGACTGGGGAACCGCCCCGACGAGATCGGTGTCCATTCTTTCCTGCCCGTCTACGGCTTCGGCTCCCTGGCGCTGGCATCGTCCGGCACCCAGCCGGCGGGGTGGGTGAGCATCACGATCTCGCCGCAGGCGGTCGCGGATCAGCTCGCCGCGGAACGCTGGTACCGGCACGGTTGGGCGTTCACGCTCTGGGACTACGTGGCCGGGCATCCCGTGCTCCTCGCCCACTGGGGGGGCGTACCGGCTCCGCCCGGCAGCGAGGGAACTTTCGACAACCATTTCGAGGTCGGCGAGCGACAGCTGCTGGCGGTGATGCGGCCGCTGTTGCCCCAGCGCCGGAGCCATGAGCCGTTTGGAATGGCCGGCTCCGTGCTCGGCCTCACCGTCCTGATCGGCTTCATGGTCTGGCGACTCGACCACCAGCGCAGCCTCGCGGACTGGCTCTCCCGGACCGACCCGCTCACCCGCCTCGCGAACCGGCGCGAGCTCGAGCGGGCGCTCGAGGAGGCGCTCGACAGCGGGGTTTCGGTCAGTCTGATCCTCGCCGACATCGACTTTTTCAAGAGCGTGAACGACTCGTTCGGTCATGCCGCCGGCGACCGGGTGCTGCAGCTCGTCGCCGACGCCTTGCGGCGCTCGGTGCGGGGTGGCACCGACCGCGTCGGACGGATGGGGGGCGAGGAGTTCGCGGTGCTGCTCTGCGGCCTGGAGGAAGAGGAGATCGTGCCGGTCTGGCGGCGGCTCCACGAGCAGATCGACGCTCTCGAACCGCAGCTGCCCAAGCCGGTGACCCTTTCCGTGGGGATCGCCTCGACCTGCCTCGAGGAGCCCGGCACCCCGCTGCGCTCCGGGGTCCTCTCCGCCGCGGACCGCGCCGAGCTCCTCCTGCGCAACGCCGACAACGCGCTCTACGAGGCGAAGCACCGCGGGCGCGACCGCGCCATCATCCTGCGCCACGGCGCCTTCGAAACCCCCGCCGAGCCGCCCGCGGCGACCACCTAGCGCCAGCGCCCGCCGCTACCGCCGCAGCCTGTCGAGGAGGACCTCGACCGCCCGTTCGAGCTGCTGGTCGCGGCCGGCGGCCTCCAGGGCCGGATCGTTGTCGACCTCGTGATCGGGATCGAGGTGCTTGTTCTCCGTGAAGTCACCGGCCAGATCGAGATAGCCGACCTCCGGGATGCCGAAGACGAGCTCCGGATCCTGCAGCCGCTCCCACCAGACGGCGGTGCAGGTGCCCGGCACCTGCATCCCGACCGTCTCCCCTAGCCCGAGCGCCTTGTAGGCGGTCGGGAAGCAGTGGGCGTCGGAGTAGTTCCCCTCGTTCATCACCACGACCGACGGCTTCGTCCAGCGCATCCCGGGTTCGACGCCGATGAACTGCCCGCGGGGCGTCGCACGGTAGTAGACCTGCCCGGAGAGGAAGACGGTGAGCGGCTCGACGAGATTGCCGCCGCCGTTGAAGCGGGTGTCGAGGACGATCCCCTCCTTGCCCACCGCGAGGCCGAAGATCTCCTCGAAGATCTCCCGGTAGGCGCCGTCGTTCATCCCCCGGATGTGGGCGTAGCCGAGCCGGCCGCCGGAGAGCCGCTCGACCTCGGCGCGGCGCGAGCGGACCCAGCGCTCGTAGAGCAGCCGCCCCTGCTCCGCCCAGGAGATTGGCCGCAGGGTCTCCTCCCATCGCTTCCCGCTCGCCGGTTCGTGCAGGGAGAGACGTACCGGCTCTCCCGCCTTCCGGTTGAGCAGCGGGTACCAGTTCGCGCCCGGCGCGATCGCGGTGCCGTCGATCGCGGTGATCACGGTGCCTGCGGCGATCCGGCTCCCCGCCTTCTGGAACGGACCGCCTTCGATCACCTCGAGGACGCGCACCCCTTCCTCGCGCCATGCCGGGTCGGGGAAGAAGCCGAGCGCCGCGGTCGCGTCGGCATCCTGCCGCCGCGGGCGGTACCGGCCACCGGTGTGGGAGGCGTTGAGCTCCCCCTGCATCTCGGAGACGAGCTCGGCGAAATCGCGGGAGTGCTCGAGATGCGGCAGGAAGCGCGCGTAGGCGCTCTTCATCGCGGCCCAGTCGACCCCGTGGAGGTCCTCGACGTAGAACTTCTTCAGCGTCTGGCGCCAGACGTGCTCGAACAGCTCGGCGCGCTCGGCCGCCGGGCGCAGCTCGAGCCGCGGGGCGATCCGCACCGGCGTCGTCTTGCCCGAATCGAGGTCGATGCTCGTCAGGCGGCCGTCGGCGAGCACGAGCGCCCGCTTCCCCTCCCGGTCGAGCTGGAGCACGGTGCCGCTCTCGCCGGCGAGCTCGGCGCCGAGCTTGGCGACGAGCTCGGTCTTCCCGCTGCGGGGCGCGTGCTTCCAGAGGTCGTATCCCTTCTCGAAACGGGCGAGATAGACGAGGGTCTCGCCGTCCGGCGTGAGCTCGAAGCCGGCGAGGTCGGCCGAATGGAGCGAGAGCCGGGCGATGCGGTCGACGATCCCGTCGAGCTCGAGCGTCACCGGCTCGGCGAGCTTCGGCTCGGCCCGCTTCGCCTCCGGTCGGCCCCCCTCTTTCTCTTTCTCCTTCTTCTTCTCGGCCTCCTTCTCCCGGTCGACGAGCTGCGCATAGGCGGCCTCGTCGAGGCGGAAGCGGTCCCAGGCCCGGCGGGTGAGGAAGGCGGCGAAGACATCCTGTTCGCGCGCCTCTCCCGCCTGCTGGCGGGCGCCGTGGCGATCGGTCGCCCAGAGGAGCACCTCTCCCTGGCGCGCCCAGCGCGGCAGCACGTCCTCGTAGCCGCTCCGCGAGAGGTTGAAGACCGGCGCCCCGCCCGCGGCCGGGACGATCCCGACTTCGCTCGACCAGCGCCCCGGCGAGAGGAACTGGACGGCGAAGCTCCGGCCGTCCGGCGACCACTCGTACCACTGATCGCCGTCGGCGTAGGAGTAGTTCAGCTCGCCGGGGAGCACGGTCCGCACGGCGCCGGTGGCGAGCGTCACCACCCGGAGCGTCGTGCGCTCCTCGAGGTAGGCGACCTCCTTGCCGTCGGGGGACCAGGCGGGCTGGAACTCCTCGGCCGGGGTGGCGATCACCGCGCTCTCCCGCAGCGCGGTGGCGTTGAAGAATGCGGTCTCCTCCGGATCGGTGCGCTCCGTGCGGTAGACGTTCCAGCTTCCGTTCCGCTCGGCGGCGTAGAGCAGGCTCCGGCCGTCGGGCGAGAAGGAGACGGAGCGCTCCTGCCCCGGGGTGTCGGTGATCCGCCGGGTGGCGCCGTGCTCGACGGAGGCGACGAAGACCTCGCCCCGGGCCACGAACGCGACCTCCTTGCCGTCGGGCGAAAGCGCGAACTCGCTCACCTGGGAGCCGGCGTCGAACGGCACGACCGCGAGCTCGCGCCGGTCGGCGGCGGCGAAGACGGTGAGCTTCCGGCTCTCGGTGGCGCCGGCCGGACGGATCCAGATGCTGCCGTCGTATGCGTAGCAGAGATCACCGGCGTCCGAGATGCTGAGGAAGCGCACCGGATGGACGGGGTGATCGGTGATCTGCACCGGATGGTCGGGATCGTCGAGATCGAGACGCCAGACGTTGAAGCTGCCGCTGCGTTCCGAGAGGTAATAGAGCGCCCGGTCGCCGGGAGCCCAGACGGGATGCCGGTCGTCGGCGCCGGCGGCGGTCAGGCGCCGGTGGCGGCCGCTCGCCCGCTCGTAGAGCCAGATGTCACGGGCGAAGGAGGAGTCGTCGTGCTTGCGCCACTCCATCTCGTAACCCTTCTGATCGGAGTAGGCGAGCCGCTCCCCGGCCCGATCCCAGACCGCATGGAGCGCCGGGGTCGAGAGCACCTGCGTGGGCATTCCGCCCGCGAGCTCCACCCGGTAGAGCTCCGGCTGGGCGGGGGTGGGGAACTGCACGTTCGTGGCGCTGTCGAGCCGCGCGGAGGAGAAGAGCACGCCGCGGCCATCCGGGGTGAAGCTCGTCGGCAGGTCGTCGGCGGAGTGGAAGGTGAGCCGGGTCGCCTCTCCCCCGGTCGCGGGCATGACGAAGAGGTCGAAGTCGCCGTACCGGTCGGAGGCGAAGGCGATCTGCGTCCCGTCCGGCGACCAGACCGGCGCGGTCTCGTACGCCGCGGAGACGGTCAGCGGGGTCGCGGCACCACCCGCGGCCGGCACCCGCCAGAGGTCCCCCCGGTAGCTGAAGACCACGCTCTGCCCGTCGGGGGAGATCGCCGGCGTGCGCAACCAGAGGGCCTCGCCGGCGGCCATGGCCCTGACAGGCGCCGGAGCGAGGAGGGCCGCGAGCAGGAGGGTGAGCCCCGGCAGGAGATGAGCGAACCGCTGAATCCGAATCATCGTCTCGAGCTCCCGATCTGCGGGGCTCCGGTTCCGCGCTCTCAGTCGGAGGGGAGCACCCGCGGGGTGCTGGCGGCCCCGTTGCGACGGCGCGGCAGCGCCGGCGCCGTTCGGCGGCCGTCGAGCAGGAGGTGGAAGAGAGCCAGTACCGGTCGGTGCAGCAGCATCCGCGGCCCGGCGTGGCGCATCATGGCACGTACCCGTTCCCGCATCGCGGGGCGATAGCAGTGGACGGGACAGTGTCTGCAGGTCGGCTTCGCGGGGCCGAACGGGCAGCGGGCGAGCCGCTCCCGGGCGTAGGCACCGAGCTCCTCGCACTCCGGACAGAGCGCCCCCCGGCGCCCGCCGTGGAGATCGCGGCAGTAGAGAGCGAGCATCGCCTCGAAGGTCCGCTGCTCGCGGCGGAGCCGCCCCCGGAAGGGGCCGCCGGCGTCGCCCATGCGCCGCATCCCATCACAGGCGGCCGGGCCGCGTCACGCCCCCCTTGCCGCCGGTCGCTATACTTTTCTGATGCGCACCCTCGTGATCGGCGGCACCCAGTTCATGGGCCGGGAGGTGGTCGCCCGGCTCCTCGCGCGCGGCCACGAGGTCGCGATCCTCCACCGGCGGGACCACCACGACCTCGGCCCACGGGTCGAAAACCTCCGGGCCGACCGCGCCGACCTGTCCCGGGTCGCTCGGCTCCTGCGTGCCGGCGAGTTCACCGGGGTGGTCGACCTCGCCTACGACTGGCGGCGCGGGACGACTCCGGCGCAGGTCGAAGCGGCTGCCCGGGCCGCCGCCGCCGGGCCGCTCACCCGCTACGTCTTCGTCTCGTCGATCTCCGCCTACGGCAGCGGGCTCGACCTCCGCGAAGAGGATCCGCTCGCTCCGGACGACACCCCGAACTCGTACGCCCGCAACAAGGCCGGGGCGGAACGCGCCCTCTTCCGCCTCCACGCCGAGACGGGCTTCCCCGCGGTCACGGTGCGCCCCCCGTTCGTGCACGGCGCGCACCAGCCGTTCTACCGGGAGCAGTTCTTCTGGGACCGGCTGCGCGACGGGCGGCCGATCATGCTGCCCGACGGCGGCGGGACGCTCATGCACTGGGTCTGGGCGGGCGACGTCGCGGAGACCTGCGTCCGGGCGCTGGAGGTGCCGGCGGCCGCCGGGGAGGCGTTCAACATCGGCCATGTGGAGCCGGTGACCCAGCGGGAGCTGGTGGCGGCGCTCGCCCGGGTCGCCGGCGTCGAACCGGAGCTGGTGCCGGTCTCCCGCGAGGCGATCGGCGCCGCCGGCGGCCACCCCTCCCGGGAGCCGCTCTACTTCGGCGAGCACCTCGACCTGCCGGCGATGACCGAGGTCGTGGCGAAGGTCACCCGCCTCCTCGGGCTGATCCCTGCGGATTTCGAGACGGCTCTCCGGCGGGGCTGGGAGTGGTACCTGACCCAACCCCGCCGTCCCGTCGACTACCGGTTCGAAGACCGCCTGCTCGGACGGCGCTGAACCTTCTCGCGTCCGGACTCAGGCGCCGCGCATGGCGCGGACGGCATCGCGGCGGCCGCGCCAGAGATGCCAGACGGTCAGCCCCACCACCCCGAGGGCGAAGATCCCCATGTAGACGCTGCCGAGGCGCGGCAGGCTGGTGACCGTGAAGTTGGCGATCTGCTTCGTGCCGAAGACCGCCGGCATGAACGGTGCGACCCGCACCGGCGCCTTCGGATCGAGGTTGTGCCCGAGCACCCAGAGCTTGTAGACGAACCGGAAGAGCGAGAAGGCCGAGAAGTACGCCGTGATCACCGTCAGGTCGATCAGCGAGCGGATGCTGCCGACGGCGGCGACGCGCAGGGTCAGGATCGCCAGCACGCCGAGCGCGAAGGGGATCCAGTCGAGATCGGAGAGCGCCGCGCGGTCGATCGGCGCCATGCCGATGTAATGGTTGAGGGTGTTGATCTCCTGGATGTCGGCGTCGTTGCGGCCGCCCTCGACCTTGTGGGCGTAGATGTCGAGCGTGAGCCCCTGCGGATACTGCGGCGCCAGCATCGAGATGTTCCAGAGCGGCGCGGTGAAGGTGAGCAGCAGCGGGATCACGAGCAGGGCGAGGGGCAACCGGGCACCGAGCTGCATCGGCTGCTGGACGAAGGCGTAGAACTTCTCGAGCGCGAGCTTCATCGGGTCGTCTCCTGTGACGGCGGAGCGAAAAGAGTGGAACGGTTCATACGAGATCGCCGCGGCGGAACCGGGCGCGGCCCGCCAGCCAGGCGAGGGTACCGGCCACGACCGGCCAGCCGATCCCGAGCGCGAACAGCCCTCCGGCGCCGAACCGCTGGGCGAGGAAGAAGCCGACCGGTCCGAAAGTGGCGAGCTCCGGATCCTGTCCGGAGATCAGCGCCATCCGCGCGCACTGCACCGGGTTGAGCGCGGCGAGGAAGAACGCGGTGCCTGCATGGAGGCGCCACTGGAGCATCACGGCGATGAGCGCGAAATCGACCAGCGCCACCGCGCCCGCCCAGACGAGGAGGACGAGGATCGCCGCTCGCGCCTGGCTGGTGACGTACGCCGAGAGCGCCATGCCGAGGCCGGTGAACGCCCAGAGCAGCGCCGCGCCGATCGCGAGCGCCCGGCCGAGATAGGCCCAGGGGATCGGATCCCCGAGGGTTGCCCAGGTGATCGCGGGCAGCGCGAGGAGGATCGCCGCCAGCGGCACGAGCAGCAGGCCGTACCGCACCAGGGTGACCGCCGCGTAGTAGCCGCCGGGAGAGACCGGGTGGCCGAAGAGCAGCTCCAGCGCTCCCTCCTCGCGCGCCCGGTTGAGCGTCTGCCCGGTGGCCGAAAGGGCCAGCAGCGGCAGCAGCAGCAGCAGTCCGTGGGCGAAGGAGAGCAGCACCCGCCCGGTGCCCGTGAAGCCGAGCACGTTCGACTCCCGCAGCGCCGCGAAGACGAGCAGCGCCGCGAGCGCCGAATAGAGCAGCACCACCGCCACGGGCCAGCGTGAGCGCAGGACCTCGTGGACGTCGAGTCGCGCGAGCGCGACGAGCTCAGTGCGCCGCCGGCTCATGGGCCCTCTCTCCCGGCGGGTGCGCGGCTTTGCCGGGCCCGCTGAGCACGGCCTGCCGGGCTTCCTCGGGAGAAATCGTCCCCGGCTCGCGGCGGTCGACCGCGCCGAGGCCCCACCCCATCGGCGAGTAGTCGACGCGCAGGAACCCGGTCTCGGCCTCCGCCAGCCACCGCGGTTCACGCAGGTGGCGGAAGTAGACGGCGGCCGGCGGCCTGGACTGCTGCGCTTCCCAGAGGAAGAGGCAGCCGGGGTCGTCGAAATAGAGCACCTCACCCTCGGCGGTGCGCAGTTGCGCTGCGAAGGGGGGCTCGGAGAGATGCATCCGGCAGTGGGCGCAGGCCTGGCGATCCCAGGCCGGCTCCACCGGGCCGGTCGGTGAACGCTGGAGCACGACCACGGCGGCCCCCGCCGCGAGCAGGACGAGAAGCCCGACCACACCCCAAACGAACTTAGAGCTCATGATCCCTCCCGTGATTCGTCTACCGCGATCGACTCGAGATCGCGGACATGGAGATTGACGAGCCGGCCGTCGAGCATGCCGGCGAGGCGCGGCAGGAGCTCGACCTTCTCCCGCTGATCCACCGTCCGTCGCCACCAGCCGGCATGCCCGGCGGCGAAGCCGAGGTCGTCGAGCCAGCCGGAATCGGCGCCGGCGGCGAGCTGGACCTCGATCACCGACAGCGCGCGGGTGGCCAGGTAGTTCGCGGCCGGGCCGTCGAAACGGACGTGCCCCTCCTCGAGGCTCACGACGTGATCCACGAGGTGGCGCATCTCGTCGAGCCGGTGCGAGCAGAGGATCGAGGTCGTGGTCGCGGGCAGCTCGCCGAACATGTGGAAGAAGGTCTCGCGCGTCGCCGCGTCGAGGCTCGCGGTCGGCTCGTCGAGCACCAGCAGCCCGGCCCGGGCGCTGAGCGCGAGCGCCACCAGCAGCTTCTGACGCATCCCTCCGGAAAGCGCCCGCAACGGGACGTTCGCGATGGCGGACCAGCGCAGACCGAGCGCTTCGGCGCGCGTTCTGAGCTCGGCGAGGTCGAGGTCGCGCAGCGCTTCGACCGCGCGCGCGAGCTCGGTCACGCTGGCGGCGAGAGCGGGGGCGATCTGCGGCACGTAGGCGAGCTGGCGGGCGAGCTCGAGCCGCTGCCGCCGGGGATCGAAGCCGCCGACCCGGACCTCCCCTTCGTGTTCGAGCAGCCCCATCAGCACCCGCAGGAGCGTGGATTTGCCCGAACCGTTGGGCCCGACCAGACCGATCCGGAGGCCGGAAGGGATCGTGAGGTCGACGCCGGCGAGCGCCACGACACTGCCGAAACGGCGAATCAGGCCGCGGGTCTCAATCTGCACGCGTTCCTCCCGACTCGGAGTCTTCCACTTTCCGGTACCGGCCGGCCACCGGCCGCGGGTCGACGAGCACCGGCGTCGGCTTCACCATCGGCAGCAGGTGGCTGGCGGCGTCCACGAGGAAGAGCGACGGCGAGCCACGAAAGTAGTCCAGTTGCGGATGCCGCGCCGCGAGCGTGCTGGAGAGGCTGCGCAGCTCGTAGGGGACGTCACCGACGCCGTCGCCGTCGAGATCGTAGCCGGCGTAGTCGTCGAAATCGTTGCCCTCCCACTCGTTGCCGAGCGCGTCTCCCCCGCCGTCGACCCGCACCTGCACGGCGTTGCCGCGGAGGCTGTTCTCCCGGAAGACGTTGCCCCGCATCGAGGCGTGGAACTCGATGCCGATGTCACAGAGACGGATGGCGTTGCGGAGGATCAGGTCGGTCGTCCGCGGCTCGAAGGGAGAGTTGTCGACGAAGAGACCGACGTTGTTCCGCACCAGGACGTTGTCCACGGCGCGGACGTCGCTCGCCTCCTTGAGGCCGAGGCCGATCCCGGCGGAACCGGCCGAGGCCGCCAGCAGGTTGTTCTCGAGCGTGATCTCGCGGGAATACATGACGAAGATGCCGACGACGTTGCCGACGTACCGGTTTTCGATCACCCGGTTGCCGTGGCTGTACATGAAATGGGTGCCGTAGCGCCCGCCGATCACCTCGTTGCCGCGGACCTCGTTGCCGCCGGAGTACCAGATCACGATGTCGCGAGCCCCGGTGACCCGGTTGCCCACGATCCGCGAGTCGGTCGTCTCCCACATCCGGATGCTGTCGCCGCGAAGCCCGATCTCGGCGCGTCCGCTCCCATCGACCTCGTTGCCGACGACGTCGACGGCGCGGGACTTCTCGACGATGATGCCGAAGAGCGCGTTGCAGACCCGGACGCCGCTGACGAGGGCGCCAGCAGCGGAGTTCACGTGGACGGCAGCATCCTGGAGATCGTAACGGCTGCCGCTGCCGTCCACGGTGAGCCCCAGGAGGCGAGGTCCGTCGCCGGTGAGCACGACCGTGTCGCCGGTGCCGGTGCTCACGAGGCTTGCCTCGCGCGGCCCCCAGAGCGTCACCCCCGCACCGATCCGGAACGGCCCCTGATACCGGCCGGGAGCGAGGCAGAAGGCATCACCCGGCGCCGCCGCCGCGAGCCGGGCGGCCAGATCGTCGCCGGCCGCCACCTCCACGCAGGAGTCCGGGCGAGGTGGCGGCGGTGGCGGTGTCCACGAGGCGGGAACCGACGGCAGAGGTGGAACCCCTCCCGAGCAGCCACCGACGAAAAGAGCGAGCGCGACGAGCGCGCTCGCTCTCGGGAGAATCGAACGCCCCGGCCGCGCGGCGCTGCGGCGCCGCGGCCGCCGGGCGGGAAAGCGTTCCCCGCCCGGCGCCACGCGACCGGACAGCGTGAGGGTCAAGGCTCGACGAGCAGATAGCCCGCCATCTCGAGGTGGAGGGCCGAGCAGAACTCCGTGCAGTAGAACGGGAAGACGCCGGCGCGATCGGCCTTGAAGGTGATGTTGACGTGCTCGCCCGGCTCGAGGCTCGAGTTGATGTTGTACTCGGCGATCGAGAAGCCGTGGGTCGCGTCGTGTGCCTGCTCCACGTTGGTGAGGTGGAGATGGACGATGTCGCCCTTCTTCACCCGGATGGTGTCGGGCGTGAAGTGGCTGCGTACCGCCGTCATCCGGACATGGACGCCGTCGGCCTTGCGCTCGATCCCCTCCTCGCCGCTGACGACCCGGTACGGGTCGACCTGATCGGTGACCGGGTCGATGCCGATCGGGGTGTAGGCGTTGACCGACTTGATCTTGTCGGCCTTGATCATCTGCGCGTAGTGCGGTTCGCCGAGCGGGATCGGCAGGTCGGCGAGCAGCTGCATCTTCTCGCCCGCGATGTCGATGAGCTGGAAGTTCTGCGGCAGCAGCGGCCCGACGCCGCCGAACCGGTCGAGCGCCCACTTGTTCATCGCCACGAGGTAGCGGCCGTCGGGGCGAACGGTGTCGCCACCGGCGACGAGGATGTGGCCGATGTTGTAGTGGACCGGGATCTTCTCGACGACCTTGAGGTCCGCGAGCGACCACTTCGCCGCCGCCGACTCGATGAAGAGCGAGGTGTAGGCGTAGCCGTTACCGTCGAACTGGGTATGGAGCGGCCCGAGCCCGATCTCGGCCTGACCGCGGATCGCTTCCTCGAACGGCAGGATCGGGATCCCGAACGGATCCTTGCCCGCGTACTTCTGCTGCTCGATCAGCCCCTTGATCTTCTCGAAGCTGTAGACGGTGGTGTGGGTGTCGAGCTTGCCGGAGACGACGATCTCGCGCCCGTCGGGGGTGACGTCGACGCCGTGGGGGCTCTTCGGCTCGCCGACGAAGTGGAGCAGGCCCTCGTCGATCGCGGTCTGGATGCGGATCAGCCGCGTGCCGGCGACGGTCTCGAACTTGCCCGCGTTGACGACCTCCTCGGCCTTGCGCCAGTTGATGACGTGGAGGTAGTCCATGTCGTTCTGCGACGCGCCCGACTCGAGCGGCGGCCGGCCCTCCATGTTGCCGCCGAAGGCCATCTCGGTGTTGAGGCTGTTGATGAACATCCAGCCGTCGCTCGCGAGCTTGCCGGAATCGGCGAGGTCCTGCATGTACGGCGGCAGCTCGATGGCGAACGACTTCGCGGTGTCGATGCGCCCCTTCTCGCGGTCGAACTTCCAGAAGAGGACGGCGCTGCGGTACTTCTCCTGGTACTGCTCGATCGGCACGAACTCGCCGCCGAGCGGCACCGGGTACTGCCCGCTCTCGATCACGTACTCGGTGTTCGGGGTGACGAAGGCGGCGCCGTGGTCGCTGCGCAGCAGCTCGCTGAACACGATCTGCTTGGTGGTGAAGTCCTCCAGGCTGATCACCGCGACGCGGGCGTTGGCCTTGTCGTTGATGAAGAGGTACTGGCCGTCGTAGGTGCCGTCCGTCTCCGAGAGCGCCGGATGATGGGTGTCGGCCCAGTTGAGCTCGCGGCCGTCCCGGTCGCCGGAACGCAGCAGCGCGGTCGTCTGATCGCCGTAACCGTAGCCCTGCCAGGGCTCGGGCGTGAAGACGGCGATGTACTTGAGGATGCGCATGCTCGGCACCCCGATGACGATGACCTGACCGCTGTGACCGCCCGAGGCGAAGATGTAGTACTCGTCATGGACGCCGGTCGGCGTGTAGGTCTTGAGCGCCGCGACGACGTTCTCCTCGTTCAGATTGCGGTCCTTCATCAGCTTCTGGATGTCGGCCGAAGCGCCGGCGATGGCGCCGTCGCGCCCCCCGCAACCCTGCCCCACGACCAGCAGCAGCGCCAGGACGAGCAGGGGTGAAGCGGCAAGCAGGAAACGTTTCATCTGTCTCTCTCCCCTCCGGATGCGGTTGGAATCTCGCGAGCGCTCACTTGCCGGCGAACTCGCGAACTTGCACGCGCAATGCGGCAACGACCTCCGGCTTCGCCACGAGGTCGGGATTGGGGGGCATCATCGGGCTCTTGCCCACGGCGCTGCCACCGAACTTGATGATCTTCTCGATGTGCTCGTCGGTCACCGACGCCTGCCAGGACTCCAGCGTGAGATCACGGGGCTGCGGCGTGAGACCCGCCGAACCGGGACCGTCTCCCTTGCCCTGCATGCCGTGACAGGTGAAGCAGCGGGTCGTGTAGATCTCCTTCGCCTCCGCGATCGCCTGCGGACCGGGTGTGATCGGGGCGCCACCGGTGCCCTTGGAGGGGGCCTTCCCGCCGCAACCCGCGGCGGCGAACCCGATCACGGCGAGCACCGCCACCATGCCGTAGATGGCTCTCATGGATCCTTCTCCTTCCCTTTACCGGGGCCGTTGCGCTCCCCGAGGTTCGTTCATCGGACGGGCGAAGTCTATCCCGGATCGGCCCGGCTGATGATCCTGGCCTCCCGGGCGGTTCGTGCCCTGCTGCGCTCCGCCCCTCCTCACGCACGCTACCCGCTGATTCTTTCACATCCTGCCGATCCGGGGGAGGCGGGAGCGAGCGGTCAAGCGCGGCGGCGCCGGCGCCGCCCCCTCCCCTTCGTGAACGCAAACGCGGCGAAGCCGGCCTCCACGCTCCGGTGGCGGCAGGTCGCCACTCGGCCCTTCCGACGGTGCGAAGAGCACCGGGATGACGCCTGCCGCCGGCCCCGAAGGGTCGGCCGGCAACCCGGCGCGGACGGATTCCGTATCATCGGCCGGGGAGGTACGCCATGAAGCGTTTCTTCGTTCGTCTCTTCGCCGTGATCGGGGTCCTGGCGACGCTGATCCTCCTGGTCGGCTTCGTCTTCGCTCTCGTCGGGGCCGCCGCGAAGCCCCGGCTGCCGAAAGAGCTCCTGATCGAGGTCGACTTCGAGCAGCCGGTGATCGCCCAGAAGCCCGACGACCCGTTCGCGGCCGCGATGATGGGCAACAGCATGGACCTGCGGGACGTCGTGGAAGGGCTCGAGCGGGCCGCCGAGGACCAGCGGGTGCAGCTGCTCGTCGCCCGGCTCGGCGCCGCGCCGATGGCGATGGCCACCGCGCAGGAGTTGCGCGACGCGATCCTCGCCTTCCGCGCCCGCGGCAAGAAGGCGATCGCCTGGGCCGAGACGTTCGGGGAGACCGGGCCTGGCAACACCTCCTACTACCTCGCCACCGCCTTCGACGAGATCCACCTCCAGCCCTCCGGCGACGTCGGTCTCACCGGCCTCGTCATGGAGTCCCCGTTCCTCGCCGGCACCCTCGAGAAGCTCGGCGTCGAACCCCGCATGGGGCAGCGGTACGAGTACAAGAACGCGATGAACACCTTCACCGAAAAGGCGTTCACGCCGGCGCACGCCGAGGCGATGGAGGCGATCGTCGACTCCTGGTACGAGCAGCTCGTCCAGGGAATCGCGACCGGACGGGGCAAGAGCCCGGAGGAGGTGCGGGCGCTGATCGATGGCGGCCCGTACCTCGGCGTCGAGGCGGTCGATGCCGGGCTCGTCGACGCGCTCTCCTACCGCGACGCGGTCTACGACCGCGCCGAGGAGCTGGCCGCGGGCGAACCCGTCCGCCGGCCCCTCGCCCGGTACCTCGCCGTCGCCGGGCGGCCGCACGCGAAGGGAGCCCGGATCGCCCTCGTCTACGGCGTGGGCAGCGTGGTCCGGGGCAAGAGCGGTTTCGACCCGCTCTCCGGCAGCGCCTCGATGGGCTCGGACACGGTGGCCAAGGCCCTGCGCCAGGCGATCGACGACGAGAAGGTGAAGGCGATCCTCTTCCGGGTCGACAGCCCCGGCGGCTCCTACGTCGCCTCGGACACGATCTGGCACGAAACGGTGCGGGCCCGGGAGGCGGGCAAGCCGGTCGTCGTCTCGATGGGCGACGTCGCCGGCTCGGGCGGCTACTTCGTGGCGATGGCCGCCGACAAGATCGTGGCGCAGCCGGGCACCATCACCGGCTCGATCGGCGTCCTCGGCGGCAAGCTGCTCACCCGCGAGCTCTGGGCGAAGCTCGGCGTGACCTGGGACGAGGTGCATCGCGGCACCAAGGCCACGATGTGGAGCGGGCTCTCCGACTACGAGCCGGAGCAGTGGGCCCGCTACGAGGCCGGGCTCGACCGGGTCTATCTCGACTTCACCACCAAGGCCGCCGAGGGGCGTGGCAAGACGCAGGAGGAGATCCACGCCATCGCCAAGGGCCGGATCTGGAGCGGCGCCGACGCGCTCCGCCTCGGCCTCGTCGACGAGCTCGGCGGCATGACGACGGCGCTCCGTCTCGCGCGCGAGGCGGCGGGGCTCGCCCCGGACGCGGCGGTCGAGCTGAAGCTCTACCCCGAGCCGCGGACGCCGTTCCAGGCGGTCATGGAGCAGCTGCGGGGGGAGCAGGCGACCACGTCCCCGGTGCTCGTCGGGCTGCTCGAGACGCTCCGCCCGGTGATCCGGCTGGCGGCCCGGCTCGGCCTCACCGGTCAGGACGCGGGCGAACTGACGACCCCGCTGCCCGAACCGCTCTCCTGAGCGCCGGCGACGACGCCGGCGGCCTCCGCTTCAGGCGCCGCCCGCGGGGGCCCCGGCGTCGTGGATGTTGAGGATGTGTCCGCGCACCCGCAGGTAGTCGGTGAGGAGACTCGTGTAGATGATGCTGAAGCTCGGATCGACGGCGCTCGCGGTCATCCGCTGCAGCTGCTCGTCGCGCAGCCGGTGCACCCGGCCGGTGAGCTCGTCGCTGAGCGCGCGGACCGGGGCGTCGGCGAGCCGCTGGCGCTTCGAGTACGCCTCCCGGATCTGCTGGTGGAAACCGGTCACCCCGTCGTGGAGCGCGAGCAACCCCGCGAGCTGGGCTTCCGGGATCTCGAGCTCCCGGTCGCGCAGCTCGAGATAACAGCGCAGGATGCTCGCGAGGCGGTCGCCCACCGACTCCAGCTCGTGCGCGATCCGCAGCTGCTGGCGCCCCTCCTCCGCGATCGCGTGGGGCACGTTGGCGTCGAGGATCTCCGTGAGGAAGGTGATGATCTCGCGCTGGATGTTGTCGAGCACCTCCTCGCGCCGGAAGACCCGCCGGCTCAGCTCCTCGTCCCGGAGGTCGCCGAACGCGAGGTCGCGGATCCAGCCGAGCATCTTCGCGGTCCCCTCGGCCATCCGCAGCACCTCGCCGCGGCTCTGCTCGATCCCGAGCACCGGCGAGTCGACGGAACGCGAGTCGAGATGGCGCAGGTGGGGGATTTCGTCGCTCTCGCGCTCCGGGATCAGGCGCTCGAGCAGCCGCGCGAAAGGGCGTACGAACGGCAGGAAGACGAGGGTGTTGAGCACGTTGAAGCCGGTGTGGACGAGGGCGATGCCGGTGGTGACGACGACCGCGAACTTCCCGGCACTCCCCGCCGCCGCCAGCGTCAGGCCGCTCGGATCCACCCCTTCGATCAGGCCCACCGTCCGCCCCACGAGCCAGAGGTAGGGGTGAAAGAGACCGGTGATCCAGGCCACCCCGATCACGTTGAAGAGGACGTGCGCGTAGGCGGCGCGCCGGGCGGCCGTCGTGGCGCCGAGGGCGGCGATCACCACCGTGATCGTGGTGCCGATGTTCTCTCCGAGCACCAGCGCCGCCGCGGTCTCGAACGGGATCACCCCGGTCGCGGCGAGGCCGATCGTGATGCCGAGCGTGGCGCTGCTCGACTGCACGATCAGGGTCACCACGCAACCGGCGAGCACGCACTTGAGGATCCCGGCGTAGGTCGCGGCCGAGAACCAGGAGAACGCCGCGACGAAGGTGGGCAGCTCGCGCATCGGCTCGAAGCCGTTCTTCATCAGCTCGAGACCGAAGAAGATCATCCCCAGCCCCATCACCGCCATCGCCACGAAACGAGACCGGTCGCGCCGCGCGAAGACGTAGACGAGCGCCGCGACCCCCAGCAGCGGCAGGCCCCAGGCGCCGAGCTCGAGAACCAGGATCCAGCCCGTGATCGTGGTGCCGATGTTCGCCCCGAAGATGACCCCGATCGCCTGCCGCAGCTGCATCAGCCCGGCGTTGACGAGGCCGACCACGATCACCGTGGTCACCGACGACGACTGCACGAGCAGGGTGACCGCCGTGCCGGTGGCGGTCGCCAGCAGACGGTTGCCGGTCACCAGGCTGATCATCCGGCGTAGCGAGTTGCCGGCGATCGTCTGCATCCCCTCGGACATGAACTTCATGCCGAGCATGAAGATGCCCAGGCCGCCGATCACGGCCATGGCCATCGCGAGGACCTGACTCATCGCCGCCTCCTGCCGCCGACGCCGGCGCCCGGCGAGGTGGCGAGGCGGTTTGACGGCTGGCGACCAGACGGGACGAGGCGCATGGAGGGGTTCGCTCCGTGGACTCTACCGGCGCACCGGGAACGAGAGTGGAGGCGGCGGCGTTCGGGACGGTGGCCTGGCGCGACCGTCCCGAACGCGCTGGCGCATCCTCCTACTTGACGATCGCGAGCAGCTCGACTTCGAAGATCAGGGTGGCGCCCGGCGGGATCGACGGCCGGCCCTGGTCGCCGTAGGCGATGTCGGAAGGGCAGACGAGCCGGGCCTTGCCGCCGACCTTCATCTTCTGCAGCCCTTCGGTCCAGCAGGGGATGACGCCGCCAAGCGGGAACTCGGCCGGCTGGCCGCGCTTGAGCGAGCTGTCGAACTCGGTGCCGTCGACGAGCGTCCCACGATAGTGGACGCGCACCTTGTCGTTCGCCTTCGGGGAGGCGCCCCCGCCCGCGGCGACCTCGGCGTAGATCAGCCCGGAGGCGGTCTTCACGGCGCCGGGTTCCTTCGCAGCCAGCTCCTGGTACTCCCGGCCCTTCTTCTTCTCCGCCTCGGCCCGGCGGGCGGCGCGGGCCTGGGCGAGCTCCTGGGTCTTCGCCGCGTAGGTGTCGAGGTCGACCGCCGGCTTGCCCGCCTGGGCGTCGGCGAGTGCCTGCTGCACCAGGGCGATCTCGTCTGCCGAGAGATCGAACGGCGCGAGGTTGCGGTGGACGAGCAGGCCGAGGGCGTAGACGGTCTTCTCCTCCTCGGTCTTCGGCGCCGCGGCGCGAGCCGGAGCGAAGGCGGCGAGGAGAGCGAAACAGCAGATTCCGAGGGCGAGGTAGCGGACCATGGGGTCTCCTTTCGCGGCGGAGTCTACTCCCGTCTCCGGAACCCCGCCCGGTCAGGGGGCCGGCTCCTCCCCCTCGTCCGGCTCCTCCCCTTCCGGCAGCGCGAGCGGCGCGAGGCCGGGGAGCTCGTGGCGGGTGATCGCCTCGATCTCGCCACCCATCCCCATCAGGTTCTTCACGACCCGGTCGAGCTGGGCCTCGCGGCGCTTCCAGATCCTCTCCATCGCGGTCCGCTCCCGCAGCAGGTCGCCCTGCAGGGTCTGGTACGCCTCGGCGACGCCGCGCAGCCGGTTGGCGAACTGGGGGCTCGTGAGGTAGTCGAGCAGCGCCGCGGCATGGTCGTCCCGCCCGGCCGCGACCGCCCGGTGCTTCTGCGCCTCGAGCAGCGTCTGGCGCAGCGCCTGCGCGAGCGGCAACGCCAGCGCCGGGGGCACCACCCAGACCCCCTGATGGAGCCCGAAGCTCTCGCCGAGCTCGGCGGGCCGCGCGGTCGCCACGAGGACGGCAAGCTCCGCCTGGTTCGCCTGCTGATCCTCCTTGAGCTTGTCGATCCACCCCTTCGACCAGTTGGCGGCGTTCTTCGCCTCCCAGACGATCCGTCCGCAGGAGGTACCGGAGACAAGCCGCACCTCCTGGAGCACGTCGGCGCCGCGTTGCCCCTTCTTCACCCCCTCGATCCGGTCGTGGGGGAACGCCTCGGCCAGCTGCCGTTCGAGCTCGAGCTCGAGCGCCTCGCCGTGGAGCTGGGAGGAGCCCTGCTGGAGCTTGCGGGCGAGGTCTTCGTTCGCGCGCTGGGCGTCCTCGAGCTTCTTCTCGAGCTCCCGCAGGCGGAGCAGGTGGCGTTCGGCGGCCTGCGCCTCGGCGCGCTCGGCGATCTGGCTGCGCTCGGCGGCGAGACGGCGCTCGGTTTCGAGCTCGAGCGCCTGCGCCCGATCCGCGAGCTCCCGCTGCTGGCGGTGGAGATCGGTCTCCCGGGCGCGCAGCTCGGCGACCTGCGCGTCGCGCGCGGCGAGGTCCGCAGCGAGGCGCTCGGTCCGCTCCTGCGCCGCCTCGGCGGCCCGGCGCTCCCGCTCTCCGGCCTCGGCCCGGGCCAGGTCGAGCTCCTCGCGCAGCGCCGCGACGGCGCGGTCGTGCTCCCGCGCGAGCTGGCGCCGCGCTTCGACGGCCGCCTCCTCCCGCAGCTCTTCGGCGAGCCGGCGGCGCTCCGTTTCCGCGGCCTCGGCGTAGCTCTCGATCACGTTCCCGGCGATCCCCTCGGCGAGAGGAAAGGCCGCCCGGCAGCGGGGGCAGGAGATGGTGGCGTCGGCGGGCAGGGTCAGGGTACGGGTCATGTCGCCTCCCGGGCGCGGTGACGGATCGCGCCGCACTCGAGATTATCCGTCGCGCCCCTGCCAGAACCTGTCAGGAGCCCACGAAGAGAACGGGGGTGCGCCGTGGCGCACCCCCGCGAAGGAACGGCGATCGGACCAGAGCGCTAGAACGCCTCGTCCGGGAACTCCATCATCGAGGCGGCGCCGGCGAGCAGCGCCGCGAAGTGGGCCGAGTGCCGGGGGAGCATCCGCTGCACGAAGAAGCGGGCGGTCGCGATCTTCGCCTGGTAGAAGAGGGCGTCCTCCTGCCCCTCCTTCTCCATCGCCACCTTCGCCATCCGCGCCCAGAGGTAGGCGAACGCCACCCAGCCGAAGAGGTGGAGGTAGTCGGTGGCCGCCGCGCCGGCCTCGTCACGGCTCTTCAGGCTCTGTTCCGCGAGCCAGCCGGTGGCCCGCTGCAGACGCTCGAACGCCTTGGCGAGCGGCTCGACGAACTCCTTCATCCGCTCGTTGCCCGCCTCCGCCGCGATGAACTCCGAGACCGGGTGGAAGAAACGGCGCAGCGACCGGCCGAAGTTGGCCGGCATCTTCCGCCCCACCAGATCGAGCCCCTGGATGCCGTTGGTGCCTTCGTAGATCTGGGTGATCCGGCAGTCGCGGACGAACTGCTCCATGCCGTAGTCGCGGGTGAAGCCGTAGCCGCCGCAGACCTGGAGCGCGGTGTTCGTGGTCTCGAAGCCGAGGTCGGTCTGGAACGCCTTGACCACCGGGGTGAGCAGCGAGGCGAGGTCGTCGCCCGCCTGCCGGCGCTCGGGGTCGGGATGGTGCTCGGCGTCGATGATGCCGAGGGTGGTCCAGGCGGTCAGCGCCCGCGCCCCCTCGGTGAAGGCGCGGCAGGCGAGGAGCATGCGGCGCACGTCGGGATGGACGAGGATCGGGTCGGCCTCGAGCTCGGGGTACTTCGCGCCGGTGAGCGAACGGCCCTGCAGGCGCTCGCGCGCGAACTGGACTGCCCCCTGGCGCGCCGCCTCGGCGAGGGCGAGGCCGTGGATGCCGACATGGAGCCGGGCGGCGTTCATGAAGGTGAACATCGCCCGCATCCCCTTGTGCGGCTCGCCGACGAGATGACCGACCGCGCCGTCGAAGTTCATGACGCAGGTCGCCGAGGCCTTGATCCCCATCTTGTGCTCGATGGCGCCGCAGGTGACGCCGTTGGGCACCAGCTTGCCCCCCTCCTCGCGCCGCTTCGGCACGATGAAGAGGCTGATGCCACGGGTGCCGGCGGGCGCATCGGGCAGCCGGGCGAGCACGAGATGGACGATGTTCTCGGTCATGTCGTGCTCGCCGGCCGAGATGAAGATCTTCGTCCCGGTGAGCAGGTAGCTGCCATCCTCCCGGGGCTCGGCCTTCATCCGCACCAGGCCGAGGTCGCTGCCGGCCTGCGGCTCGGTGAGGCACATCGTGCCCGCCCATTCGCCGGAGGTGAGCTTCGGCAGGTAGTAATCCTTCAGCTCCTGGCTCGCGTGATGGTCGATCGCGAGGTAGGCGCCGCTCGTGAGCGTCTGGTACATGGCGAAGGAGAGGTTCGAGGAGCAGAGCATCTCCCCCGCCATGATGTCCACGTGGTGCGGCAGCCCCTGGCCGCCGTAGTCGGGGTGACAGATGAGCGAGGTCCAGCCGCCCTGGGCGAGGAGGTCGTACGCCTCCTTGAACCCTTTCGGGCTGATCACCTTCCCCTGGTCGAAGCGGCAGCCCTCCTCGTCACCCGGGGCGTTGAGCGGCTGGATGACCTCCTCGCAGATCCGGGCGAGCTCCTCCATCGCCGTCATCACCAGATCCTCGCCGGCATCCTCCATCCCCGGCAGAGCGGTCAGCGACTCGGCGTCGAACAGCTCGTAGTAGACGAAACGCAGGTCGCGCAGCGGCGCTTTGTAGGTGGGCATGCGCTAGTTCCTCAGCGGCTTGCCGGTGGCGAGCATGTGCTCGATCCGGGCGAGGGTGGCCGGGTGACGGACGAGCTCGAGGAACGCCTCGCGCTCGAAGCGGTAGAGCTCGTCTTCGGAAACGGTGTCGGTGATGTCGGTGTCGCCGCCGCTGAGGATGCAGGCGAGCTTGCCCGCCACCACCTCGTCGTGCGGCGTGGCCGCGCCGCTCGCGCGGAAGCCGGCGACCGCGAGGTCGAGCGCCGCCTTCGCCGACGGTCCGGGGAGCTGGAAGACCGGCTCGGCCGGCGGTTCGTAGCCCGCCTCGAGGAGCGCGAGCGCCTTCGCCTTGGCGTCGGCCAGCAGGCGGTCGCGGTTCATCGTGATGCCGTCCCCCTCGCGGAGGATGAGCATCTCGCGCGCCTCCTCGGCCGAGGTGCTGACCTGCGCGGTGCTGATCATCTCGAAGACCTTCGCCACCGGCGGCATCGGGCCGCCCGGGCGCTTCGGGTTCGTGATCCAGCGGGCGAGCATCTCCTTGCAGCCGCCCCAGCCCGGGACCACGCCCACACCGACCTCCACGAGGCCGATGTACGACTCGGCGTGCGCCTGGATCGCGTCGCAGTGGAGCAGGATCTCGCAGCCGCCGCCGAGCGCCATGCCGGAGGGAGCGCCGACGACCGGGAACGGGGCGTACTTGAGCGCCTTGTAGACCCGCTGCCCTTCGGCGATCAGTGCCTCGATGGCCGGCCAGAGGGCGATGTTGGCAGCGAAGAGGGCGAGTCCGAGGTTGGCGCCCACCGAGAAGTTCGTCCCCTCGTTGTGGACGACGAGCGCCCGGAACCTCCCGTTTTCGATCAGCTTCATCGCCTTCTGGAGCTGCCGGAGGATCGCCTCGTCGAGGGAGTTCGACTTGCTCGTGAACTCGAGGCAGAGCACCCCGTCGCCGAGATCCCAGAGGCTCGCCGAGGCGTTCTTCGCCACCGGCGGCCCGGCCAGCTTGACGTCGGAGAGGAGCAGCACGCCGGCCGGACGGACCACGTCGTGGTACGCCCCGTCGGTGCCGAAATACTGCATCCGGCCCGCTTCCACGCGGTAGAAGGTCCCGTCGCCGACCGCCGCGAGCAGCGGCGGCACCGGCCGTCCCTCGGCCGCGAGCCGTTCCGCGAACCAGGCGGGCCCGAGGCGATCGATCAGCTCGAACGGCCCCCACTTCCAGGCGTACCCGGTCCGCATCGCCTCGTCGACGGCGGTGAGGTCGTCGGCGATCGCCGGCACCAGCGACGCGGCGTAGGCGAGGGTGCGGGAGAGGAGCTGCCAGGCGAACCGGCCGCCCTTGTCGGGGTGCTCGACGAGCTTGCGCAGATCCTTCGCCCCCGCGGTGACGCTCGCGAGACGCGGCCGCGTCTGCGGCCGGTACTCGCCGGTCGCGAGGTCGATCGCCAGCTTCGTCTTCTTCTCCCCCTCCCGGTCGAGCCGGTAGAAGCCGCCCTTCCCCTTCCGGCCGGTGTACCCCTCCGCGATCATCCGCCGCAGCAGCGGGCGGTCTTCGTAGATCTCGCGGTACGGGTCGTCGGCGGGCAGGGTGGCGAGCAGCGAGGCGGCGATGTGGGGCCCCAGGTCGAGGCCGACGAGATCGAGCAGCCCGAAAATGCCGGTCTTCGGGAAGCCCATCGGCCGGCCGGCGACCGAGTCGGCTTCTTCGACCGTGAGCCCACCCTCGATCGCCGCCTTGGTGGCCGCTTCGAGCCAGAAGGTGCCGATCCGGTTGGCGATGAAGCCGGGGGTGTCCTTGCAGGCGACGACGCTCTTGCCGAGCCGCTCGTCGGCGAAGGCGGTGACCGCCGCCACCACCTCCGGCCGCGTCGCCTTCCCGGCGACGATCTCGAGCAGCCGCATGTAGCGCGGCGGGTTGAAGAAGTGGGTGACGAGGAAGTCCCGGGCGAACGTCTCCGGCAGTCCCTCGACGAGGTGCGAGATCGGGATCGTCGAGGTGTTCGAGGAGACGATCGTCCCCGGCCGGCGCACCGCGTCGAGCCGCCGGTAGACGCTCTGCTTGACGTCGAGCCGTTCGACGACGGCCTCCACGATCCAGTCGCAGTCGGCGAGCAGCTCGAGGTGATCCTCGAGGTTGCCGGGGGTGACGAGCCGCGCCCGCGCCGCCGACATGAACGGCGCCGGCTTGGTCTTCTTCATCTTCTCGATCGCCCCGGCGGCGATCACGTTGCGATCGGTGGCTCCCTCCGGGACGATGTCGAGGAGCACGACGGGCAGGCCGGCGTTGGCGAAATGGGCGGCGATGCCCGCGCCCATCACGCCCGCGCCGATGACTCCGACCTTTGCGATGCCGGCCATGATCAGACCGCCTCGAGGATGGTGGCGATCCCCTGCCCGCCGCCGATGCACTGCGTGGCGAGCCCGTAGCGCTTCCCTTCACGCCGCAGCAGCTGCGCCACCTTGCCGGTGATGCGGGCCCCGGTGGCGCCGAGCGGGTGCCCGATGGCGATCGCGCCGCCATCGAGGTTGATCTTCGCCGGGTCGAGGCCGAGCTGGTCGATGCAGGCGAGCGACTGCGAGGCGAACGCCTCGTTCAGCTCGATGATGTCGAGGTCGGCGATCTTCAGGCCGGCGCGGGCGAGCGCCTTGCGCGTCGACTCCACCGGCCCCAGGCCCATCACCTCCGGCCCGCAGCCCGAGGTGGCGATCGAGACGATCCGCGCGAGCGGCTCGAGCCCCTTCTTCGCCGCGAACTCCTCCGAGCAGACGAGCGTGGCGCTCGCGCCGTCGGTCAGCGGCGAGGAGGTACCGGCGGTCACCGTCCCGTTCTGATCGAAGGCGAGCTTGAGCCCGGCGAGCCCCGCGAGCGAGGTGTCGGCCCGGATGCAGCCGTCCTGGCTCACCGTGCCGCCCTTCCAGGTGATCGGCACGATCTCGCCGGCGAGCCGGCCTTCGGCCTGCGCCGCCGCGGCCTTCTGTTGCGACGCGAGCGCGAACTCCTCCTGCCGGGCGCGGGAGATGCCGAACTGCCGGGCGAGGTTCTCGGCGGTCTCTCCCATGCTCACGTACGCCTGCGGGAAGCTCTTCATCAGCGCCGGGTTCGGGAGCGGGTTGAAGCCGAGCATCGGCACCCGGGTCATCGACTCGACACCGGCGCAGAGGAACGCCTCGCCGGCGCCGAGCTGGATGGCGCCCGCCGCGGCGTGGATCGCCTCCATCGAGGAGCCGCAGAAACGGTTGATCGTCACGCCGGTCATCCCGATCGGGAAACCGGCGAGGAAGACGACGACGCGGGCGAGGTTGAACCCCTGCTCGCCTTCGGGGAAGGCGCAGCCGAGCTTCAGATCCTCGATGTCGGCCACGTCGACGCCGGTGCGCTCCACGAGGCCGCGCACGGTCTGGGCGGCCAGATCGTCGGGGCGCACCTTGGCGAGCTCCCCTCTCTTCGCTGGGGTGAACGGCGACCGGGCGTAACCGGCGATGACGACGTTCCTCATGGCGGTCTTTCCCTCCGTCGGGTGTCGATGACCGCGCAGCGACGCGGCGGTCAGGTCTCCTGGTCCGTCACGGGCGGAACGATTCCGGCCCGGTGCATCGCTTCGAGACACTGCTCTTCGATCTCGTGCAGCTCCTCGATCGTCAGGTCGATGTCGCGGCGCTGGCTCTCGAGCTCCTCGATCCGCTGGCGGGCTCCCGTGAGGAGCGCCACGAGCTGGCCGCGATGACCGGGATCGGCATCGTAGAGATCGAGATACTTCTTGATCAGCTTGAGTGAGAAACCGAGCCGCTTGCCGCGCAGGATGATCAGCAGCCGGGCGCGATCGCGATGGTTGTAGACCCGCATCGCTCCCGCCCGCTGGGGCTCGAGCAGCCCCTTGCTCTCGTAGAAACGGATCGCCCGCGCCGTCACCCCGAACTCTTCGGCGAGCTCGGTGATGCTCAGGAGCCGTTCGGGGTCGTGGAGGCCGGCCATCGGTGACGAGTCTTGGAGCACCTCGGAGCAAATCTACCGTTGCTTTACGTTAACGTCAAGTGTCTCCCGGCAACGTAACGCCGCGATGCAGCAGGAGGCGTGCACACGAGGTTCGCTACCGCCGGCCGGAAACGGCCGCGGTTCGATAAGGCCCGTCAGAACGGGAGTTGGGCCTTCGCCCTGCGAAAAACGCCCACCGGCAGGAAACCGGTGGGCGCGTTGACGCGGCGCGGCAGCGCGACGCGGTGCAGAGAGTCGCTGCGGTGGACCGGGCCGAGGCTCAGCGCCGCTTGCCGCGCAGCTTCGCGTCGAGCGACCAGCCCCCGGGGCCGAGCAGGGCGATCGCGAGGAGGATGAGCAGGTAGATGATCGCGAGCTCCGGGCTCCCCCACCCCTTGATCGTCTCCGCGGTGGCCGAGCCGATCCCCAGCTTGCCGAGCCACTGGCTGAGCGCGTGGTGGTTGATGAAGGCGGCGGTGAACATCGTCGCCGCGCCGAAGAGCGCCCCCCAGACGGTGAAGAGACCGACGAGCACGAGCAGGCCGCCCACGAGCTCGGAGAGCGCGGCCGCCCAGCCGAAGAAGGCGGGCGCGGGGAAGCCGAGCTTCCCGACGAAGTCGATGAATCCGGTGTTGCCCGAGGTGAACGCGATCACCTTGCCGAGCCCGTGGCCGAGCGCGAGATGGAGTCCCGCCAGCCGGAGCAGGAACAGACCCAGGTTCTTTCGGTTGTCGCTCATCGTCCTCTCCCCCCAGAAAGAGGCGACACGATAGCACGAACCCGGCCGATCGCGGCTACACTCCGGGCCATGCCCCGGGCCTCCGCCGGCAACCCCCGCAACGGCCGCCGCCTCCTGGCGTTCGCGCTCCTGGCCGTCCTGGCGGTCGCGGCCGGTGGCGCCCAGGAGGCGACCTTCGCCGACCGCGTCGAGGTCCGGCGCCTGCTGCTCGAGGTGCGAGTCCTCGACCGGCGGGGGGAGCCGCTGCCGGGCCTCGGCCCGGACGATTTCGTGGTGACGTTCGACGGCGAGCCGGTCCTGGTGGAAGCGATCGATCGTCCCGGGGAAGAGCTTCCGTACCTGCAGGACGGTTCACCCGACGCGACCCTCGTTCCCCTCCCGGTGCCGATCGGCCGCCTGATCGTCCTCTTCTTCCAGCGCCATCACCTCCCGAGCCGTGCTCGCGGCCTCCAGCGGATGATCCACGAAGCGCGGGCACTCGTCGCCGAGCTCGGTCCGGACGACTACGCCGCGGTGCTCTCGTTCGACAGCCGCCTTCATCTCCATACCGATTTCACTACGGACCACGAGCGCCTGCTCGCGGCTCTCGATTCGATCAACCCGTTCCGCCCCGTCGACCTGAGCGACTCGCAGCCGCCCCCGGTGAGCGTGCGGCTGCCGCCGCGGACGGCGAACGGCATCCGCACCGTCGAGCGGGCGATCGAGATCCTCGCGCACCTGCTCGAGCCGCTGCCCGGCGCGAAATCGCTCCTCTTCTTCGGCTGGGGCCTCGGCGACCACTGGGCCGGCACCGTGCGATCCGGCCCCGATCTGCGCCGCGCGCAGGCCGCCTTCGTCCGCGGCAAGACGGCGTTCATCGCCCTCGACGTGACCCAGGCCGATTTCCACACCCTCGAGCTGCTGCTCCACGAGATCGCCCACGACACCGGCGGCCGCTATTTCCGCACCTTCCACCAGCCCGAAGGCACCATGGCCGCCGCCACCGCGACCGTCGCCGCGCACTACCGCCTGACCGTCGTCCCCCCGCCCGGTCTCGCCGGCGAGGTCCGCCTCACCGTCCGCCTGCGCGAAGCCCGGGGCGAAGTGCTCCACCCCCCCCGCATCCTCGTCCCGCCGAGCGGCGGCTGAAGATCCTCGAACGCACGGATCGGAACAGGGACCTCCGGGGTCAGGGAGAGGTCAGACCCGCACCCACACCTACTCGTCCCAAAGCTGGGGATCGATTCTCGACGCCTGATAGAGGGTCAGATCTCGCGCCTGTTGACAGCTCGCCCTGCGGGCTCACTTCGGAGAGCCCGTAACGGCTCCCGGCTCATTCTTCGGCATCTGTTCCTCCCCGAGCCATTCTTTCCCCGGTCGGATGTCCAAAGAAACCCTGGGGCGCTGAGACCCTCGTCACAGTTTCGCCGCCATGAGGCTCGCAAGCCGGACTCCGAGCCAGACGATCCCGCTGAAGAAACCGTAGATGATCCACTCCAGCCCGATCAGGTTGTGGTCGCCACCTAGCGAGGCGTCGATGAGGGAAAGGGCGGCGAGCGTCGCGAAGGCCATCGTGGGCACGAGGCCATTGACCGACCTGAAACTCGTTGCCCCCCGGCCACCGACGGCACGCGCGATCATGCCAACAGCGAGCAACGCGATCGCTTCGACGGCAGAGAAACCCTCGACGGAATCACGCAGGATCCAACTCGGAGTCGCGCGGAGAGCGGGATTCGAGAACGCGGTACGAGCGGTGAGCGCTGCGACCGTGGCGAACGGCGTGAAGACGAGAGCAAGCAGGAGGCGTAGGGCCCTCATGGATGTGCGTTTTCAAGCAGGTAGATCGGCTCTGAGGGGGTTGGCCATGACCTGCTCCGCCGAAAACCGGCTCCTTCGCATCCGTCCTCCTGTCTCCACTCTAGCCGGAGGACTCACATTTCAGCTGTGAGCGGTTTCGGGGAGCAGGTCAGCCTCGCTGAGAAAACGTGCGAGATATACCGCCTTCTATTTTGCGCCATCTGATGCAACATCATCGTAAGGCGGGCGTGTGAGTAGGAAGACCGCCCAAAGGAAGCCGATTGGCCCCAGAAACAACAAGAATGACCGGGTCATCGGATCGAGAGAGCGTTTCGACTTGGCGGCTGAAACCATGAGTCGCCATACCTGAATGGCAAGAGCAAAAAGGGTGACGAAGGGTAGAAACACAATCGGCACACGAATCCACAAGCCAAATTCCGTGTCTGGAAAGTCGAGCTTGAATCCCGCAATAAATAGAAAGAGGAATGAACCAACGGAAATGATCGTCAACACCGTCGCAACTGTGCGGGATCGTTGAGCTCTGTCAGAGTTTGTCGGCGGCCTGGTCATGGTGTCCAAATTAGCGAGACAGAGCGTTCACAGATCGATGAGAGGACGATAGGGTCGCACACGACACTGTGATCCGTATATCCCTCCACCAGCACTTAAACCACCACTGATCATCCCCGTGTTCTTTGGGCCAGTTGATGCACCAACACCGACACCAACTTTGGCTTTCATTTTCGGGCCGCTTGCACCGATGGCTGTTGTATCGTCAAAGAGGTCAGGGATCATGCAAGCTCTCGCGCCTGGAATGAATATCCGTGTCGGTGAAAGATCGCCTTGTATACCGCCCATAAACATGAGTCCGCGAAGGCTGCACTCACCATCGACTTCCACCTTCAAGCCATTCGAGTCGCATGTAAAGGTCCCGGTGAAGGAACTCCAGCCCCAGAAGAGCACACCGATACTGGCTGATACTCCCGTATAGCTCCAAGTTTCACCTGGACAATCGCAACACTCGAATCCCGATGACGGGGCCAAACCGAGCGGGTCTATCCACGCGATCGGGTTCGATCGGCCATACCGGTAGGCCTCGTCGATCCATTCCGGGAAGGCTCCGGAACGGAGCATCGGGTCGACAGAAACATAGCGGCCGACCGAGCTCTCGTACCACCGGTGCACGTTGTAGTAGAGGTCCGCGCCGGAGCCGTAGGGTTGCGGGGCGCGGTGCCAGAAGGGGTGGTCCCACTGCCCCGGCAGGCGCAGGAAGATGCCGTTGGCGAGCGCGCTCTGCGCGGAGCCCTCCTGCCAGTCCCTCCCGAACGGCTCGAAGCCGCCCGACCAGGTCACCGAGGCGTCCTCCCCAAGCGCGCAGGCCGGCGTGCCGAGGTGATCGGTCGTGAGGAAGGTGAGCGCGCCCCCGCCCGCTCCTCCCACCGCCTCCCGCCACTGCGCCACCGGCCGGCCGGCGAAGTAGAGCAGGCCGGTCCGGATCTCGCCGGCCTGCAGGCCCGTCAGGTCGATCGTCTGGAGTGAGTAGAGCCGCCCCTCCGAGCTGTAGGTGGGCAGGGCGTACGGGGTGTCGCCCATCCCCGCCCGCACCAGCAGGCCCCGGCCGTCGTAACCGAAGGTCAGGGGCTTGCCGCCGGCCGAGAGGTCCGTGAGCGTGCCGGCCGCGTCGAAGGTGAGATGAGCCGGGGGCTCCGGGTTGCGAAATGGCGCGATCACGGCCGTCTGCGTGAGGAAGCCGCCGGCATCGAAGGTGTAGAAACGCGTCGACAGCGGCAGCTCGTTGCCGAGCCGGACCGACTCGAGAAGCGGCGTGTTCCCTCCGAGCGGGTTGCGGACGTAGGTGTAGGGATGAGACAGGAGCCAGTTCTGGCGTGTGCGGTTCCCGATCCGGTCGTAGCTCCAGTTCCGGAAACCCCACGGCCCGATGGCCGTCGTCAGGTACTGCTGCCACTCCTGGTAGCCGAAGCTCCGGTCGCCACCGCCGCCGGTGCCGTCGCTGATCGACAGGACGTTGCCGTTCGCATCGGTCGCGTACGTCCAGGCAAACTGCCCGCCCGAGAGCGCGATCCCCGTGGGGGCGTAGCGGAAGTCGTACCCGCGCGTCTTGAGCATTACTCCCATTCCCCGGCTTGGATTCTAATGCCTCGCACCTTCACAAGTGGCTGTTTCATAATTCCAGCTGCCACCTCTGTCGAGGCAGATATCTATATCTAGCTGCCGCTTCAGAAAACATCCGACAACGAGAAGGATGATGGCAGAAAGGATCCAGAGGGCGAGTCGAGTGTTCTTCCTCATCGCAACCGGACTCAGTATTCCGGCGGCAAGTTCCGAGGGCGGAACGTGTTGCAGTTTACGCTACACGCATTCCGCGGATTGGTTTTTGAGCGATACCTGCCGATCTGGTTGGCACCTTGGTCGAGCCATGAATCGGAAGGATAGTCACCCTTAGCCTGGTCGAACCACTCGCGAAGGTTGCTCAAGAGGCATGCACATGATTCTCCGCCATTACCACAGCGCGTTGCTTCGCAATTTGCTTTGCAATGAAAATAGCGATCTGAATTTCGCCAATTCGCGCGCCGCATCTCTCGAAAAGTATCCCAAAATATGTTCACGGCACAGAAACAGCCCGGTGGAGGAAACGCGATAGGCATGACAAGCTGGAGCCCCAAGGGATCGATGTAGAAGGTCGGCCGGCCATCGACGTAAACAAAGAGGTTCGGCGAAGCAAGCAAACCAAAATAATCCGGGCTCACATATCTCCCCGTCCCCGCCTCATACCACCGGTGCACGTTGTAGTAGAGGTCCGTGGTGAAGAGCGGCTTGTACCAGAACGGGTCGCTCCACTGCCCGGGAAGGCGGAGGAAGATGCCGTGATCCCCGGCCGAAGGGCGCGTGAACTCCTCCCCGAAGGGCGTGAAACCACCGGACCAGACGAGAGTGCCGACGCTGTTGCTCGCCGCCACCGGCGTTCCCAGGTGATCCACCGTGAGGTACGTCAGGTTCCCGCTGCCGCCGCCATCCTGCTGCCATTGGGCCACCGGGCGATCACCGAGATAGAGATATGCCGTCCGTTCCGTCGAATACGTGCCCGATTCCCGATAGAGCGCGAGCAGCCTCCCCGCGGAATCGTAGGTCGCCGTCGTCGTGTTCTCCGTCGGCTCACCCTCGTAGCGGAGCTCGGCTCGACGCAGGAAGCCACGTCCGTCGTAGGAGAGAGCCAGGCCGTATTCGCCCCGGGCCGTTGCCCCGAGCTGACCGGCTGCGTCCGTCGTCAAAGCCACGAGCGGCTCGCCAATCGTCTCGATGCGACTCACGTTACCCGCGGCGTCGTAGCCGTAGAACCGTGCCGGAGCCCCTTTCGCGAGCACCGATTCCAGGATCGGCGACGAGCCTCCCGCTGCGTTGCGCTGGTAGCGATAGTTTCGGAACGACGCCATGCAGCGGGACTCCATCGTGCGGTTGCCGGACCGGTCGTACCACCAGAGGATCTCGCCGCACCACGGGCCCGAAGCCGAAGCGAGGTAATACTGCCAGTCCTGATAGGCGAACTTCCGCCACTCCACTTCCGGAGCCGTCTCCGTGATTTCGATGAGATTGCCGAGGGCGTCGGACATGTACTCCCAGGCGAACAGATCCGATGCCCCCTGCCGCAACGAGATCGATCCCGGGACATACCGGAAATCGTGAGCTCGCAGCTCAGCAAGCCCATTGCCGAAGGTGAGCCCCTCGAGCGGCCCGAACGGCCGGTAGCTCGCCCCCGGCGTGCCGGCGACCACCGGCACCGCCGTGCCCCCGGCCGGCTGCACCGTCAACGACTGCTCGCGGTCCATCGCGTCGTGAGCATACGACGCCACCAGCCCGCCCGGGTAGGTCACCGTCGCAAGGTTGCCGTTCGCGTCGTGGGTGAAGAGGAGATCGCCGTCCTGGACGAGGCGCCCGTGGGCGTCGTAGGCGTAGGCGATCGAGGTCGTTTCGTTGGTGATCGCGGTCAGCCGGCCCCGGGTGTGGGTCCCCGGGTCGGTGCCCCAGGTGTAGGTCCGGTCGAGAGCGGTGCCGGGGTAATCCACGAACGTGACCCGGCCGGCCGCGTCGACCGCCCGGGTGACCGTCACCCCCCGGGCGTCGGTCGTCTCCCGCAGCTCGCCGTGCTCGGTGTAGGTGTGCGCGGTCACGCCCGAGACCGGCGACTCCTCCCGGGTGAGCAGGTCGCGGTCGGAGTAGACGTACTCCGTCTCGTTCCCCTCGCCGTCGGTGACCCGCACGAGGTGATCCTGCACGTCGTAGGCGTAGGCCGTCGTCACCGTGCCGCCGCCGGCGCCGCCCCACGGCTGGGTGACCGCGACGAGGCGGTCGAGCTCGTCGTAGGTGTAGCTCGTCGAGGGCTGCGACGGGTGGCTCGCCCGCGGGTGGAGCGGATCCCAGACCGCCGTGAGGTTGCCGGCGCAGTCGTCGTAGGCGTACTCGGTCACCGCCTCCTCGGGCCGCCCCGGCGCCTCGATCGTCTTCTCGAGATGACAGCGGCCCTGGTAGACCCAGCTCGTCTCCGCGTGATCGACCCAGAGATCGCCCCCGCCCCCCTCGTCACGCTGCAGCTTCTCGTTCGTGCGTTGGCCCGCGCCGTCGAGCGTCCAGAGCCGGCGCTCGCGCGGCTCGCCGGGGTCGAGACAGGACGGCCAGGCGGGGGCGGCCACCGCCTGGCCACGCAGCTCGGCAACCAGACGCCCGGCGCCGTCGTGGACGTACTCGATCGCGTTGCCGCGCTCTGCCACCGCTCGCTGGAGTCGAAGGTGGGGAGCGAGGCCTCCCTCGCTCCCACCGGACTTCCGACCACCGGTCGGCTCGTCGCTCGACCTCGCAGCAGAGGCGCCGCGCGGGCTCCCGGCCGGTCTGCTGCTGATCCGTACCTCACTGACCCGCGTGCGAAACCGAGCCTTCCCGCTCCCGCGCGAGATACCAGACGGCGGCTGCGATCGCCGCGAACAGCATCACGAAGCTTGGCAAGAACGCCACGAAGTGGTTCGTTGGCAGGTCCGGGGCCGGCAGCTCGGTCAGGCGAAGCTGCCATAAGAGCCACGTCCACCAATGAAAGTGCCCGTATCGCGCCGCGTCTCGGACCAGGGCCAACTGAAACCCGAGAAGGAGCAGATAGCCGACCCAGGGCGCCGGAACCGAACCGGCCGAGCGGCGCCGGACGACCAGCCAGCCGAGCTTCGAGATCTCCGCAATGAGTGCCGACAAGAGCGCCGCGAGGACGACCTGCGCGGCTATACCAACGGAGGTGACGACATCCGGCGCTCCCTCTCCCGGGAGGAGATTGACCGCTAGCACTTTCGGATGTGAAATATCGCGAAACGGAACCGCCAGCCAGCCCCGAGAGACGAACGACCCGCTGTAGGCGAGGACCCAGGCGATGCAAGGGGGCCCCACCAGCCAGAACAGCATCCGCCCTCTGCGCATCAATCGGTCCATCCCGTACAGGCCTTGAAGATCTTGGAGAACGTGGTGTCGTGCTTCAACAAGCCGCAACTGTGAACCACCTCGTGGAACAGGGTCTGGCCCAGCCCATAACCCTGATCGGGCTTGTTTTGGGGGCATCCAGCACCGCCGGGAAAGAGCTTGATCAGGCTCGGGTCGTTCGGTTTGCCGGTGCCCCAGTATTCTCCGCACGGGGGTTGATGCTCGTTTGGAGTCTCTTCGCACACGATCCGCGGACCTCTGCCAATCTCCTCCGGCCCGAACCGCGGGCCGAGGCAGTCTTTGACCTCCGGGTGCTCCGCCAATGCCTCCTGACAAGGCGCCGAGCGGTAGAACTGCCTGGATTGAGCAATGGCCTTGTAGATGGAGTCCGGTTTCAGAGGAGGTGGCGGGCAGTCGCAGGAGGGATCGATTTCGAAGAGGCCGAGCCGATCGACGAGACGCGACGGGCTGCTCGCTGCGTACGTGTAGGTATTCTGCAGTCGTGCCCGCCGATACGGGTCTTTGCTCACATACCTCCCCGTCCCCGCCTCGTACCACCGGTGCACGTTGTAGTAGAGGTCCGCGCCGAAGCCGAAGGGTAGCGGGGCGCGGTGCCAGAAGGGGTGGTCCCACTGTCCCGGCAGGCGCAGGA
>Ga0255344_1001117_pt1 | contig 37566 bp, 30 predicted proteins | sample wastewater_treat_5_FD_192414 | JGI IMG/M metagenome (GOLD analysis project Ga0255344, IMG submission 192414) | Wastewater microbial communities from Lulu Island WWTP, Vancouver, Canada - plant18 | ecosystem: Engineered > WWTP > Wastewater > Unclassified | place: Canada: Vancouver, British...
AAGGATTCAAAGTGGCGGTCTGCGAGCAGGTGGAAGATCCCAAAAACGCCAAAGGAATCGTCAGGCGCGATGTCATCCGGGTGATCACTCCCGGCCTTGTGCTGGATGAGGAAAACTTGAAAGCCGGTGAGAACAATTATCTGGCGGCGATCGCCTGCCTGGAGGGGGCATTCGGCCTGGCCTTTGTAGATATGTCCACCGGCGAATTTCAGGCCGGTGAGTTTGAAGACCGTTATGCGTTCATGGAGGCGCTGGGCGGGCTGGAATTCCGGGAGCTGCTCACGAGCTTATCGTTTCCGGATGCGCTTTTGGAAAAAATGATCCGGGAGCAGTTTCCCGCAGGCGTCATTCGTACCATCGGCGAGGAATTTTTCGAGCCGGGCCGCGCCCGCGATGCTCTGGAGCGGGAGCTCGATGCGGGTGTCCTTGCGCAATCGCCTGTGAAAAACCATCCAGCGGCCATGGTGGCCGCGGGTGTGGTTCTGGGCTATGTCCGTGACACGCAGATGACGCGGGCGGAGCATATTTCACAAATCAAGTGGTATGACCCCGAGCTCTATCTTGTCATTGACGAAACCGCACGGCGCAACCTGGAATTATTTTTCACGATTCAGGATGGTTCTCGTGCCGGGTCACTTTTTTCGCTTGTCAATGAAACACTCACGCCGATGGGGACCAGGCTTTTGCGCCGCCAGATGGCCTATCCTCTGCTCGATGTGGAAAAGATACGCTCGCGGCTGGCCGCCGTGGCGGAAATAAAAAACAATTATACGCTGAGAGAGGAGCTTGGCCGGGCACTGGCCGGCATCTATGACCTCGAGAGACTGGCGGGCCGTGTGGCCCTGCGTATGGCTACGCCGAGAGACCTGTCCGCCCTGGCCACCTCACTAGAGATTTTGCCCCGGATCGAGGCACTGCTGGACGGGGTGGCCGTACCGGCGCTCGCGGCAATACGGAGCCGGATCAAGCCCCTTGAATCGGTGGCAGAGTTGCTGCGGGCCGCGATTATCGTCGATGCGCCGCCGCGCACGGCTGATGGGGGATTCATCGCCGACGGCTTCGATGAGGAGCTCGATCGTCTGCGTTCGGTGAGCCGTGACGGCAAAAAATGGATCGCCGAGCTCGAAGCAAAAGAGAGGCAGGCGACAGGCATCAGCTCACTCAAGGTCGGTTTCAACAATGTATTCGGCTACTACATCGAGGTGACCAAAGCCAACATTGACGCCGTACCCGCCTCCTATGTGCGCAAGCAGACGCTGGTCAATGCCGAACGCTACATCAATGAGGAACTCAAGCAGTTCGAGCACACGATCCTGAACGCCGAAGAAAATATTCGCGTACGGGAAAATGAAATCTTCAACAAACTGCGCGACGATCTTGTCCCGTATATACCGGATATTCAGCAAAACGCCTCATGTGTGGCGGCGGTGGATGTGTTTTGCGCGCTGGCCCGGACGGCGGAAAAACACTCCTTCACCTGCCCCGAGGTAGATGAAGAGGATGTGATTGAGATTGTGGACGGCCGTCATCCGGTCGTGGAGCAGGCGCTGAAAAAGGACGGTTTTGTAGCCAATGACACGCTTATCGATCTGGAAGAGAACCGCCTGCTGGTGATTACCGGGCCCAACATGGCCGGCAAATCGACTTATATCCGCCAGGTCGCGCTGATTGTACTGCTGGCGCAGATGGGCAGTTTCGTGCCGGCGGCACGGGCCCGCATCGGTGTGGTGGATAAAATATTCACGCGTATCGGCGCGGCGGACAATCTGAGCAAAGGGCAAAGCACCTTCATGGTCGAAATGACCGAAGCGGCCAGGATACTGACTCAGGCAACGTCACGGTCACTGGTGATTCTCGATGAGGTGGGCCGGGGGACATCCACTTTCGACGGCCTGAGCATTGCCTGGGCGGTGGCGGAATACATTCACGATTTCGGCGGCAGAGGCATCAGGACGCTTTTTGCGACTCATTATCATCAGTTGACCGATCTGGAGGCATCCAGGCCTGGAGTGAAAAATTACAACATCGCCGTGAAGGAATGGGGCGAGGGAATAATTTTCCTTAGAAAAATAACCAGGGGCGGAACCAGCCGCAGCTACGGAATAGAAGTGGCGCGCATCGCCGGTGTGCCGGCCGATGTGATTGCCAGGGCCAAGAAAATCCTTGCCAACCTGGAAAGGGGAGAGTTCGACGAGATCGGCATGCCGCGCATCGCCCGGGGCGGAAGCGCCGAAAAACCGGCCAATCCTCAACTAAACCTGTTTGCCGAAGGCGAGGACCTGGTGTTGGCCGAACTGCGCGGTCTGGATATTACCTCCATCACACCTCTTGAGGCCCTCAATAAGCTCAGCCAATGGAAAGATAAGCTAGTTTGAGTATTGTTTCAGGCAGGAAAGCCTGGCATGCCGGTAGTCCGTCTGGCCTGCCAGAACCTTGGCGAGTGCCTCGCGGATCAATGGATTCATGCCGCTATCGAAGGCCGTCTGGTATATGGCATCGATGTTTTCTCTTCTGCGGAGCATACGTTTTAACTGCGGGGTGAAGGTGAAGATCTCCGTAACGCAGGTTCTTCCTGCATAACCGGTTTGTCCGCATTCATCGCAGCCGACGGGACGGTACAGGTAAAAGGCGTCGGAATAGGGGATGTTTAGTTTCTCAAAGGCCTCCGGGCCGTAAATGTCGGCAATCTCGTCATACTCCGGCCGGCCCGGGCGGTATTTCTGCTTGCATTTCGGGCATAAAGTTTTCAGCAGCCTCTGCTCGACCATGGCGAGCATGGCGTCGGCAAACACCAGGTGATGCACTCCGATATCAAGACATTTTTCCATGGCGCCGGTAACGGTCTCCGCGGGAAATGAAGCTAAAACCAGCCGGCCCCCAAGCGACGCCTCCATGCAAAGAGCGGCTGTTTTCAGATCACGAATCGGGTTGACCATGATCACATCGGGATCCGCGTTTAAAAACGCGCGCAGGACATGGTGAAAATCAAAACCTTTCCCGGGAGCAATTTCGACCTGCCTTAGCCCCCCTTGTACAATTTCCAGTGATTCTTCCGCCGTCCATATTTTTTTATCGGGTGTATTGATGCTATCCAGGCAGGCGTGCAGCGTGGTGGTGATGCCCGCGCCGGCCGGGCCGACAACTAAAACAACGCCCCTGGGCTGGTAGAGGATATTCAGCAGCTCGGCATAGAGATTTTCCGACAGGCCCAGCAGCTCCAGAGGGATCAGCCTGGCCTTTGAAGAGATATGAATGACCGCGTCCTGCACGCTGGCACCGGCCGGGATGAAGGTCACCGTCATTTCAATTCTTTCCCCCGAGGCGCGATCCAGTGCGAATCTGCCCGTCTGGATGGTCGTTTTGACGTTCCTATCCAGATTGGCTCTTTGTTTGATATCGGTGGTAAGGTTTGCATATTCACTGTTGGAAATGGAACTGAAAGGCAGGAACTGGCCGTCAATTCTGATGCGCGAAAAGACGTTCCCCTTGAGCGGGTCCGGCTCGAAGTGAATGTCGGATGCGCGGCGGCTGTAGGCCTCCAGAAGCAGGCCGTCCCATGCCGCAGGGTGTGGTTTTTCAATCTCGGGAGCCTGTGACTTTTTTTCGTCCGGCTGCTTTTTATCGGCCGGCCCTGTCATAATGGTGAAGGATACGGGTTTTTCCGCCGGTGCCTGTGCGGCAGGGGGCCGCGTATCGGGCGCGTCGGCTGCGTGTCCATCCAGGGGGAGGCGCCCGGAAAACGATTTGTCCGATTCGAAAGAAAAAGGAAGGTCAGAAGGTTCCGGGAGAATAAAAGTGGAATGCGCAATGTCTTTTGGCGGCCGGTGACCGCCGCCCGGCTGTGCCGATGTTCCCGGCACCGGCCTTTGCTTGTCAGAGACCGCGGACTCTTGCGTCTGGCGCGGATAGAATTCGTCAATGAGTTTTAGTATGTCCGGCGCCAGGCCGACGCTGTATGTTATCGCGTTTGTTTCGAGAATCTTTTCTATCTCCAGTTTTTTGAGATAGTCTGAAGGATCGGCAAGCAGCACATGGATTTTTCCTGTGGCAACCTTGAGGGGTATCCAGACCATTTCCTCCAGAGAGGTTCTGGCGATGCCGGCGAGCAACTGGGGGGGGATGTAAATGTCGTCGCTGTAGGGGATAAAAGGGCAGGCGTAGTAGTCTTCCAGCGCCGCACCGATCTGCTCCGTGGAGAGGTTATAGCTTTGTGTTAAAATGGTTTCCACATGCTCTTTTTTTGCCAGAGATTCTCTCAGAGCGTTGTTCAGCTGCTGCGCGGTCAAAAGACCGTCACGAATCAATTTTGCAAAACGCGCCGCACTTTTTGAGCCGCTTTCGACGAAATCGAGCTCGGATAGAAATGCCCCGGCCAGACAGACGGTGATTTCATCTAAAAAAATCTGATTATATTCCTCGAAGGCGTCAGCTTCTTTGTGGTTCATGAGTTCCATGACACCCAGGATGATGCTCTCATGCATGATCGGAATGACGATAATCTGACCCGTCCTTATGGAGGTGTTTTTGTCGTGCGTGTCGTCAAATTTGAGAGAGTCGCTGATTTTCCTGATTTCGCGTTCGTTATAGGCGTCGGCAATGTGCAGGGGTCTTTTTTTCTGGGCGACGTATCCGGCAAAGGTGGTGTTGTCGATCGGGAAGCGCACCTCTTTCGGCTTGTCCCGGTCTTTGACGAGCGTGAAGAGTTCTCTGTTGGCCGCATCGACCAAATAAATGGAGATCTGATGGATATTAAAAAGCCTGCGGATGTCCTCCTTGATGTCAATGAGGATCTCGTCGATGCCGGAGGCGGCATTGATTCTGCCGGTGATGTCCTGGATGGCTTTATGAAATTCGAGATTTTTTAAAAGTTCCTCAACCTGCGGTGCCTCAAGACCTTCTTCCGCCGGTGGTTTTTTGTCATTTATGCGGGTCATACGGCTGCCTTATTGTCATTGATTCGGGCCCTCAAAGAACTCCGGAGCCGGTGCCGCCGGGGAGTATAAATGAACATCGCCTTCGGGCATCGGCAAAATTAAAATCAAATAAAACGAAGCAAGGGCTGTGCCGGAATGCGGGTATCTTCTGATGTGGCTGAAATATAAGAAGATAATTTTATTTTGCCCGGCGAAATGGGTAAGAAACTATCTTTCGCGAGCAGGCTGGATGGTTCAATTTGACTATCTCTGGTGATTTAAGCGGCCAAAAATTAACACGGATGAGGCAGGGGGAATTTGTTACGAGTGCTCACAGGTTGTAAGCTTTGAGTTTTCTCTTAAAGGTGGAGAGTGAAATTCCCAGAGCCTTTGCCGACTGCGAATAATTACCACTGAATTTTCTGAGCGCCAGTCCGATGTATTTTTTCTCCATGGCCTCAAATGTGAGTATTTCCTCATCAACGGTCTGGCCGGTGCAGGGCTGGGTCATCTTGTTTTCTCTGAGCAGAAGGGAAGGTTTCAGGGGGCCGTCCCGCTGAATGATCAGCGACCGTTCGAGGACATTTTTGAGTTCCCGCACATTGCCCGGCCATGCATATTCCATAAGCCTGCCCAGTTCCGCATCCGACAACACAACGTCCGGATTCCTCGACATACGGCTGATGAAGTATTCACACAGCTTCGGAATGTCTTCTTTACGTTCTTTCAGCGGCGGAATGTGCAGGCGGATGACGCTCAGACGGTAATATAAATCATTGCGGAAAGTCTTTTCCGCGATGGCCGCTTCCAGGTCGTTGTTGGCTATGGCGATAACCCGCACATTTGTCGGTTTTATCGTTTCCCCCCCGATGCGCCTGAATTTTTTTTCCTCCAGAACACCGAGCAGTTTCGACTGCAGATGGACGGGCATGGAGCCGATTTCATCGAGCACCAGCGTGCCTCCTTCCGCCAGTTCAAAAATGCCCTTACGGGAGGCGCTCGCCCCCGTGAAGGCACCTTTTTCCGAGCCGAACAGTTCCGCCTCGATGAGGCTTTCCGGGAAGGCGGCGCAGTTGGCGGTAAGAAACAGTTTCGCCGGCAGCGAACTTTTCAGATGGATGGCGCGCGCCACGACGTTTTTCCCCGTCCCCGTTTCTCCGGTGATGAGCACAGGTGCGTCGCTGTCCGCCGCCAGGTCTATCATTTTTCTGATCTCATCGAAGGGGCCTTTACCGGCGATGAGATCAAATTCCCTGGTTTCCCGGCTGCTTTGATAATTCTGGAGCTGCTCGTCTTTTTCCAGCTCCTGCGTCCGGAAAGCCTGCCTGACGGTCAGTTCCAGTTCCGCCATTTCAAAGGGCTTGGACAGGTAGTCGTGGGCGCCCACTTTGATGGCTTCAATGGCGTTGGAGAAGCTGGGGTAGGCGGTGACGAAGATGATTTTTGCCTGCTCATTGTGCTTTAAAATCGAAGGGCATAGTTCCACACCTTGCACATCAGGGAGTTTCTGATCCAGCAGCACCACATCGATTTTATTTTCTTTGCAGATTTTCAGGCCGTCACGTCCGGTATGAGCGGTTAGCACTTCCGTGTACTCATCCGCCAGCAGGTCTGTGACAGTTTCACAGAAAATATCATTGTCGTCGATGATGAGGATTTTTCGTTTAACTTTGAGCATTTTCGGTCCGTTCACCGGGAATAAAGAAAGTCACCCGGGTGCCTTTGTTTTTTACGCTTTTAACTTCCATGTTGCCTTTCATGAGCATGACCATCTTCAGAGCGATCATCAACCCCAGCCCCGTGCCGCGCGGTTTTGTCGTGTAAAAAGGTTTGAACAGATTGGCCTGAGCTTCTTTGGAAATGCCGCAGCCGTTGTCCTCAACAATAAACGCAATCAGGCCGTTATGCCGGGTGGCGCGGATATTAATCCTGGGCCCGTGAGTGTCTTTGAGCGCGTCCGAGGCGTTGGTGATGAGGTTGAGCATTACCTGGTGCAGTAGCCGCGGATCCGCGATGACGGCTTTCACATCCGGTGCGATCGCTTTGCCGATGCTTATTCCCGATTGGCGTAGGTCGTTTTCCACAAGCGATATAAAGCGGGACATGAATTCATCCACGTCGATTCTTTGAATTTCGGGGTTTTCAAAAATGCTGAAGCTTTTCAGGGCCTGGAGGAGAAATTCGACACGCGATATCTCCGTCATGGCACGATCGACAAATTTCTCGACTGTTTCCGGTGGATATTCCGCGATGTTTCTCTTAAGGACGCTTAGAGTCATTTTAATGGAGTTTATCGGGTTTCCCAGTTCGTGGCGGATGCCGGAAAAAATATAACTCATGTTGTCCATCGAGTTTACCGCTGCGGCGATTGATTCCAGCCGGCTTTGTTCGGTAATGTCTCTGATGATAATCCAGATGAAATTGTCGGACGCCATGTAGGGGGTATAGCCCAGCAGGCGGTTTTTGAAATGAAGGGTGTGATTTTTTCCGAAAACCTCGGCCGACGGCTTGTTTTTGTAATCCGCCAGTAAGAGAGACATGATGTTATGGTACTCAAGCAGGCTCTGGTTGTTGTGAAAAATCTCAGTGACGACCTTGTTTTTGAAGATCAGCCGGCCTGTTTCAAGGTTCAGGATGACAATGCCCAGATCGATGGTTTCCATGATGCTGGCGTACAGGGACAGATCCAGTTTTTTTGCTGTGTCGGCCGGAGCGGTTTTGTCTTTGGCGGCATCTGGTATACGTGGCATACGGCTGAATTTATTCTTTGCAAAAGAAACGGTTAGAAGATATTAAAATGCAATTATTCGTTATGTACGATGTTTGCAACTTGGTGATTTGATATAAATAATTACCTGTAATGTCAAGGATATTTTCGTGCGAGCCTTCACCATCACCCTTAGTGCCTTCCTTGTTGCAGCCGTTTTGGCCGGCCTTCTGTATTTAGCGCCGCGTTTTTTGGTTTATTCAACCGGGCATAAAAGGGTGGACACAATCGTTGTCCTTCTGGGACCTGATTTCCGCGCGCGCCACCGGCACGCAAAAAACCTGCTTTATGAAGGTATGGCGGAGTATCTGATTATTCCGGCCTACGGCAGGACGTATCGGATGGAACTGGGCGAGATGACGCTTGTGGAGCAGCGGCCGCGGAAAAATACCGGCCGCAGCGCCGGCAAAACGAAGATTCCCAGCTACTTTGAAGATACCCATCTGGAATTGCTCAACGCGCGCGAGATGATGAAACATTATGGACGAAAGTCAGCCCTTTTTGTCAGCTCACCCTATCACATGCGCCGTATTCAAATGATTGCCCGCAAAGTGTTTGAGCCGTCGCCCGGCCTTTATTTTTCCCCCACACCTTTTGAAGAAGCACCGGTCAATGTGTGGCAGCTAAAAGCCTCCGACTGGAAAAAAATATATCAGGAATACATTAAAATCGCCTGGTTTAAGCTGTATTCCCTCTGGGTGAATTGAATTATTTTACACACTTGGACGCGATGCAACGTTGATTTCAGTCTTTTTCAAAAAAACGATTGTTTTGTCTTTATTTACTTAAGAAATTGTTCATTTCGGACGATAGCAATACAGACCGGGGACCGGTTTTAGAGGTATTTTATACAAGTAAGTCTCCGGTGCAGTTTTTTGGCAAGCCTCATTACGGCAGAAAGGATCAGTATCAGCAGGGTGGCTTTGAAAATGTTTCATGCCGCGGCACAGCTTTAGTCGCCCGCCAATGTTATGCAAAATAATTTTCGCAACTTATGCGCAGTAAAGATAAAAAATGCGGATTGAAGCGAGAAGGAGGGTAAAAATGGGTTTTTTCAATAATTTGCGGTTGGGGAAAAAAATTCTGCTCTCACCGGTGGTGGTGCTGGTTTGCCTGGTGATACTGGGAGGGGGCACCTTTTACAGTCTCATCAGCCAGCAGTCCGCTCTGGATGACATTTTCAACAACCGCTTTAAAGGATATCAGGCCAGCGCCAAGCTCCTGAACGACCTGTCCACCGCCCAGGCCGCTATTTCCCGCGTACTGAATTGGGTCGCGCAGGGGCATGACGAGACAGAGGTGGACAAGCTCATCAAGCAGCAGATCGCCACGATGGAGGAGGATGTGGCTCTGACCAGGAATATGCTCAAAAACAAAAATCTCAATAAAAATGAAAAAAAGTTATACGAAGACGCGCTCGCCAAGCTTCTGGAATACCAGAAAGCGGCCACAAGAGTTCTTGAGCTGGCTCACAGCGGCACGGGGGCTGTATACGTAGCTGTCGCCGATCAGAAATATGAAGCCCTCAATAAAATCGTCTCCGATCTGCACAAGATGGAAGATGAGTTAAGCGCACAAAACTACGCCGCATCACGCGCCAACTTCAGCGTCACCATGGTATTGTTTGTCATCGTATTTGTCGTCGCTGTCGTTTTGTCCATTTCTGTGAGTATGATGGTGACGCGCATGATTTTGGGGCCTGTGCGTGAGATGATTTCCGTGGTGAGAAAGCTTGCCGAGGGTGATCTTACCCAAAGCATCGAAGTGGCCTCCAGGGATGAAATCGGAGTGCTCGTGGATTCCGTCAATACGATGCGCCTGAAGATGAGCGAGGCGGTGGGGCACGCCGTGCAGATCGCTCAGACTCTGTCGGATTCCTCGTCTGAGGAAGCGGCGGCGATTGAGGAAACATCCGCTTCACTGGATGAAATCGCTTCCATGACGAAGCAAAACGCGGATAACACGGGCGAGGCCAACAAACTTATGGTCTCGGCAAAAGACGCGATTCAGAAGGCCGGTCTGTCGATGAATGAACTGACCAAGTCGATGAAGGAAATTGCCACCGCCAGCCAGCAGGCGCAAAAAGTTGTCAAAAGCATTGACGAGATAGCATTTCAAACCAATCTGCTGGCACTAAATGCGTCCGTAGAGGCGGCCCGCGCCGGGGAGGCGGGTGCCGGATTCGCCGTTGTGGCAGATGAGGTGAGAAACCTGGCCATGAGGGCGACAGAATCCGCACGCGGATCTTCCGGGTTCATCGCAGACATTGTCAATAAGGTGAAAAGAGGCGAAGAATTGGTCGAGACGACCAACACGGTTTTCGCCGATGTGGCCTCAAGTTCCGAAAAAGTGGTCTGGCTGATGGGAGAAATATCCGCCGCGTCCCGCGAGCAGTCTCAGGGCATCACTCAAGTCAATGGAGCGATTGCGGAAATCAATTTAACCACCCAGCAAAATGCCGGGAATGCGGAAAACCTGGCCTCGGTGATGTCGGTCTTCAAAGTGGACTACCAGGGCGATGACTTCGACTCATCCGGTTATACCGGCCATGACGAAAGCCGGGCGGAAGATGACGGGCAGGTTCTGATCGGTCAGTAGCCGCGCGTCGGAAGGATGGTCAATCATCCGGCTTTAGATAAGGCAGGGCCAGCTGCACTTTTTTCAGCGCCTGCTTTTCAATCTGGCGGGCCCTTTCTCTGGTTATGTTGTATCTGTCGCCTATTTCCTGAAGCGTCAGGGGATCATCGGCCATGACCCTGTGACGGATGATGAAGCTCTCCCGCTCCGTCAGTTTGGCAAGCGCGCCGGCAATGTCTCGTTTAACCAGGCTGCGCTCTTCGTGTTTGATGAGCGCGGTCTCCTGATCGTCTCCCTCGTATGTGAGAAAATCCATGTGAGAGGTATCGCCATCTTCGCTGACCAGCTCATTGAGAGCCAGATCCCGCGCGCCCATACGCAGGTCCATTTCCGCCACTTCCGTGTCTTTTACCCCCAGCGACTCGGCTATTTCTGCAAATTCTGGATTTCTTTTAGATATAGTTTCCAGCTGCTTTTTCGCCTGGCCAAGCTTGAAAAAAAGCTTGCGCTGCGCCTGAGTGGTGCCGATTTTCACGATGCTCCACGATTTGATCAGATAATTCTGAATATAGGCGCGTATCCACCAGACCGCGTAGGAGATTAAGCGATAACCTTTTTCTGGATCGAATTTTTTTACCGCGTGAATCAGGCCGATGTTGCCCTCCTGGATTAAATCGGTCAACTTGAGGCCGTAGCTGCGGTATTCATGAGCAATCTTGACGACGAAACGCAGATTTGACACGATCAGTTTTTCCGCCGCATCCAGATCATTGTCCTTTTTCAGGCGCATGGCCAGGGCAAACTCCTCCTCGGGTGTCAGCAGGGGGAAGCGGTTGATCTCCGCTATGTAAAGGTCTAAAGTGCCCGTTGCGGCGGGTAATTTCAAAGGAGGGCCTCCAAATCTGATAATACGCCCATAGCTTGTAGCCAATAGGCCAACAGCGGTCAAGTAAATAATTTCCACTCCTTGACAGGGACTGTCCGATGTATATTTTATTGACAAAATCACCCGGGGAATCAAATGAAATCATTAAACAAGATGATGATTGAGTCAGCGGTCAAGCTTGCTAAGGAAGTCAAAGCAGGTTGTGTTCTGGTGTGTGTCAATGTACTAAATGAGCTGGCCGAGCTGCCCGAGGAAGTCAAAAAAACGGTTGACTTTGTGCTGGTCATGCAACAGCAGGACGAACTGCCGGAAAACCTGGCCGATGTAGCGACAAAACTCGATGTGCCGGGCGTGAACCTGACCCGTGTGGGGAAAATCAAGATCGCCATAGCAAAGGGTATTGTTTCGGGGCTGTTCAAAAAAGGAGATAAGATTGTCTGTCTGTCGGGGATTCCCAAATTCGGTTATGCCGACAGCATTTTCTTTATCGACGTGGGGCGCGAGTTTGAAATCCTGACTTCGGATGACATAAATAACGTGGTGGAGGCGGTGCAGCCGGAAGTTTTCAACGCAATGCTCAATCTGGCCTGCGAACTGGCTGCACAGGGGCGAGAGAACCGGAAGGTCGGAACCATTTTCGTTCTCGGCGACGATGAAAAAGTCATGCAGCTTTCCCGCCAGATGATCATCAACCCGTTTAAGGGCTATTCTGAAGAAGATCGCAACATTTTAAATCCCGAACTTGAAGAAACAATCAAGGAGCTTTCCGCCATTGACGGCGCCTTTATTATCAACTCGCAGGGTGCCATTGTCACGGCGGGCCGTCATTTGAACGCGGCGCTGGAGAGCAAGGATTTCCCGTCAGGCCTGGGGAGCCGCCACATAGCTGCGGCTGGCATCACCAATCTGACCAGGGCCGTGGCGGTGGTGGTGTCTCAGTCCACCGGAAATGTCAGCGTTTTCAAAAACGGCAAGCTGTTTGTGAGCATTGAAAAACCTGTGGAATAAAAAATGGGGTAGATTATGAGATTCGATAAATTCACACTTAAAGTGCAGGAAGCCCTGCAGGAAGCGCAAAGTCTGGCCTCCTCGCTGGGGCATCAATCGATAGAGCCGGAGCACCTGCTGGTGTGCTTTCTGCAGCAGCAGGATGGTATCGCGCCGGCCATTGTAACCAGGCTGAATGCCTTGCCGCAAAATATTGAGCAGGAACTTTTGGCCTATTTAAAAAAACAACCCCAGGTAGCCGGCGCGGGACAGGTGTATCTGGGCGGCAGGCTGAATAAGATATTCGACCAGGCCATGACGGAAGCGGCTCAACTGAAAGATGAGTATGTCAGCGCCGAGCATGTGGTGGTGGCCATAAGCGAGGAAAAAGACGGGCAGGCGGGAAAAATTCTGCGCCAAAACGGCGTCACGCGGGACAAAATTTTCCAGGTGCTGGTCGAGATACGCGGCAATCAGCGCGTGACCGATCCCAATCCCGAGGGCAAGTATCAGGCGCTGGAGCGGTACGCGAAAGACTTCAACGAGCTGGCCCGCAAGGGGAAGTTCGATCCGGTGATCGGCCGCGATGAAGAAATCCGGCGCATCATGCAGGTGCTGTCCCGGCGCACTAAGAACAATCCGGTGCTCATCGGCGAGCCGGGCGTGGGTAAAACCGCCATCGTGGAAGGACTTGCCCAGCGCATTGTCAACGGTGACGTTCCGGAAAACCTCAAAACCAAGCGCGTTGTGGGGCTGGATATCGGGGCGCTGGTGGCAGGAGCCAAGTACCGCGGCGAGTTCGAAGAGCGGCTCAAGGCGGTGTTGAAGGAGGTGACCGCCGCCGACGGTGAGATAATCCTCTTTATTGACGAGATTCATACGGTGGTGGGGGCCGGTGCTGCTGAAGGTTCAATGGATGCCTCCAATATGCTCAAGCCGGCGCTGGCCAGAGGTGAGCTCCGCTGCGTGGGCGCGACAACCTTAAACGAATATCGCAAATACATCGAAAAGGACGCGGCGCTGGAGCGGCGTTTCCAGCCCGTGCTGGTGAAGGAACCGACAGTGGAGGACACGATCGCCATTTTGCGCGGCTTGAAAGAACGCTACGAGGTCCATCACGGGGTACGCGTCAAAGACTCGGCCATCGTTGCTGCGGCGACGCTTTCGCATCGCTATATATCGGACAGGTTTCTGCCGGATAAGGCGGTTGACCTGATTGACGAGGCCGCCTCCAGACTGCGTATCGAACTGGATTCGATGCCCTCGGAGATAGATGCAATAGACCGCAGGATCATTCAACTGGAAATAGAAAAGCAGTCCTTGAAAAAAGATACGGACAAGGCGGCTACCGAGCGACGGGAAAAAATCGAAAAGGAACTGGCCGAGCTTCAGTCCCAAATGGATCAGATGAAGCTGCACTGGCAGTCTGAAAAGGACGTCATCAAAAAGATCCAGCAGACCAAAAGCCGGATGGAAGAGCTCAAGATAGAGGAAGTGAACGCCCAGCGTGAGGGCAACCTGGCGCGTGCGGCGGAGATCCGCTACGGCAAATTGGTGGAGCTCGATCGCGAGTTGCAGGAAGACCAGATCAGGCTCGAAGAAGTTCAAAAACAAAACCGGATGCTCAAAGAAGAGGTCGATGCCGAGGACGTGGCGGAAGTCGTTTCCAATTGGACCGGCATCCCGCTGGCGCGGATGATGGAAAGCGACGTGCAGAAGCTAATCCAGATGGATGAGCGCCTGAAAATGCGGGTCATCGGCCAGGATGACGGCATTCAGGCCGTCTCGTCGGCACTGAGAAGGGCGCGTTCCGGCCTGCAGGATCCGAACCGTCCCATTGGATCTTTTATTTTCCTGGGGCCCACCGGCGTGGGCAAGACGGAACTGGCACGCGCTCTGGCGGAGTTCATGTTCGACAATGAGCACGCCATGATCCGCATCGATATGTCCGAATACATGGAAAAGCACGCGGTGGCTCGTCTGGTCGGGGCGCCTCCGGGCTATGTGGGATATGAAGAAGGCGGTTATCTCACCGAGGCGGTCAGGAGAAAGCCCTACAGCGTGCTGCTTTTCGATGAGATCGAGAAGGCTCATCCGGATGTATTCAATATACTGTTGCAGATACTCGACGACGGTCGCCTCACCGACGGGCAGGGGCGCACGGTGGATTTCAAAAACACGGTGGTGATCATGACCTCCAACGTCGGCAGCCAGTGGATTCAGGATCCGTCACTTGACGACGAGGAGAGAAAAAACCGGGCGATGGAGGCGCTGCGTGCGACCTTTAAACCGGAGTTTTTAAACCGCATCGATGATATCATCGTGTTCCACGCCCTGTCGCTTGAAGATATTCACCGGATTGTGGGTATTCAGCTGGGACTCATCGATAAGCGCCTCAAGGATAGGAAGCTCTCCATCGAATTGACACAGGAGGCGAAAAAATATATAGCCGAAGTGAGCTACAGCCCGGTTTACGGAGCGCGGCCGCTGAAGCGCTCTTTGCAGAAAATGATACTTGACCCGCTGGCGCTCGATATTCTGGAGGGCAAGTTTTCAGAAGGCGATCACATCGTCATCGACGTTTCGAAAGGTGGGATTGTCTTCAGGAAAAAATAGTCTGTCGGACAGCCGGGTGGTCGGGCGATGTGCCGCCCGCCCGGCTGCCTGCGAGCCGACCGCCTGTCGGTGGCTCGGGTGGCAAATTTAGCTTAGAATAGATTTTCTGGCCTGTAGGGAGGGGTATTTATGGCGGAAGAAACAAAGGGTGAAGGTTTTGTTATTAAAGACAGGCGTTTTTCCGATGAGCCGGAGAAAAAAGAAGAGCCGGTGACGGACCGGCAGGAGCCGCGCAAAGACGAAGTGAGACAGGCACCGGAAGACTTTGAGTATCCGCCGGTCAATTTCTCGAGCTTCGTCATTTCTCTTTCTACCTCCGCTCTGTTCCACTTCGGCGATTTTCCGGAACACGAGGGGGGCGGGGCTGAAAAAAATCTACCGGCCGCCAAGCAGACCATCGACATTCTGAATATGCTGGCCGAAAAGACGAAAGGCAACCTCGACACCAATGAACAAAATCTGATCCAGGGCGTGCTCTACGAGCTCAAGATGCGCTATGTGAAAGAAAAGGGCTGAGATGCGAAGGCTCGCGCCTGCGAAAGTAAACCTTTTTCTGCACATTCTGGGGAAACGGCCCGACGGGTATCACGACCTCGCTTCCGTGATGCAGCAGATATCACTTTTTGACGAGCTGGACTTCAAACTCTGCCCGGAGGGAATCTCGCTATCCTGCACGGGCACTGACTTGCCTGCCGGTGAGGAAAACCTGGTATACCGCGCCGCAGCGGCGCTTTTTGACCATGCCGGCTACCCGGGCGGCGTCGAAATTACACTTACAAAAAATATACCTTCAGGCGCGGGCCTGGGCGGGGGGAGCTCCGACGCGGCAACGACACTTGTGGCCTTAAATGAGCTGTGTACACTAAACGTCAGTCAGGAAGAGCTCATGAAAATCGGGGTGGGTCTGGGGGCGGATGTCCCTTTTTTTATTTTCGGGCCCAGCGCTTACGCGACAGCCACCGGTACGGTGCTTCAGCCTCTTTCCTATGTTCCTGAATTGAATCTGGTTTTGATCAAACCCCCCTTCAGTTTATCCACCAAAGACGTTTATCAGGGACTTAATTTGGCGTTGACAAAGAAAAAAAATAATTATAGCATTCCGCGATTTTACGACATGAATGATGTGGTTCGGGAATTGCACAACGATCTGGAAACCGTATCGTTTCGCCTGCGGCCCGAATTGGCTGATTTCAGGCAAATATTGATGGGAGAAGGAGCCTTGGGCGCCCTGATGTCGGGCAGCGGTCCGACGATGTTCGGCATCTTTGAGAATGAAAAAGCTGCCCGGGAGGCGAGAGAAGCGATAGTCAAAAAAATTTCTTCACAATGTCTGGTCTTCTTTGCCCGATCACTTAATTAGCTGTTTCATTCGGTAAATATTAAAAAAACAGGATGGGGCGTCGTCAAGCGGTAAGACACAGGATTTTGGTTCCTGCATTCGGAGGTTCGAATCCTCCCGCCCCAGCCAGAAAAGTCGTGGAGAGTGAATAAATGCTGGAAAGAATGAAGATTTTCTCGGGAAACGCCAATCTGCCGCTGGCGGAGAAGATCTGTGACAAAGTCGGTGTGTCTCTGGGGAAAGCGAATGTAACGACTTTCAGCGATGGTGAAACTCGTGTTGAAATTGATGAAAACGTGCGGGGAATGGACGTTTTCATCATTCAGTCCACCTGTTCCCCGGTCAACGTGACGTTGATGGAGCTGCTCATCATGATTGACGCGATGAAACGGGCTTCCGCCGGCCGTATTACTGCAGTGGTTCCCTATTACGGGTATGCCCGGCAGGACCGCAAAGTCGCCCCGCGTGCGCCGATTTCTGCGAAACTGGTGGCGGACTTGATCACCGCCGCAGGGGCGCAGCGGCTTTTATCAATGGATTTGCATGCCGGTCAGATTCAGGGATTTTTCAATATTCCGGTGGACAATCTCTTTGCCACGCCTGTTCTTATTGACTATGTGAAAAGAAACTTTCAGGATAATACGGTTATCGTGTCACCCGATACAGGTGGAGTCGAACGTGCCCGCGCCTTCGCAAAGCGTATGGGGGCGTCGCTGGCGATTATCGACAAGCGCCGCGAAGGGCCCAATGAAGCCCAGGTGATGAATATTATCGGCAATGTCGTGGATAAAAGGGCGATTATCCTTGACGACATGATTGATACAGCCGGCACCGTCGTGCAGGCCGCCTCTGCTCTGAAAGATGCGGGTGCTTCAGAAGTTTTGGTTTGCTGTACCCATCCTGTTTTGTCCGGCCCCGCCCTTGATCGCCTGGAGGCATCTGATATCAGTGAAATTATCGTCACGGACACTATTCCGCTGACGGCACGCGCGGCTAAATGCGAAAGAATCAAGGTTTTATCCGTTTCCGGCCTGCTGTCGGAGGCGGTACGCCGTATTTACTATAACGATTCGGTACACTCATTATTTATTTAGGAGGAAGGGGTAGATGGAAACAACTGATTTAGCGGCCCAGATTCGTACGGAACATAAAAAAGGTCCGGCGCGACGGCTACGGCGGCAGGGCCTGGTTCCGGCAGTTTTTTACGGAAGAAACACAGACAATATTCATCTGACCGTAAAAAGCAGTGATGTTTTGAGGCTGCAGAAAGACAAAAAAGATACCGCTTTTATCAAGCTGATTATTGACGACGGTGGCAAAAAAATAGAAAAACTGTCTTTCATCAAAGAACTGCAGGTTCAGCCGGTCACCAGGAATTTATACCATGCAGACTTTTATGAAGTCGATATGTCCAGGCCGCAGGTATTCGATGTGGAACTGATTCTGGCCGGCAAGGCCGTCGGTGTGGACAATGGCGGAATTTTGCAGCACATCAAGCGCCATATGAAGGTCTCCTGCCTGCCTAAAGACCTCCCCAACAGCATAGAAGTGGAGGTGACTTCGCTTGATATCGGCCAGGCCGTTAAGCTCGTGGACATTACTTTGCCCGCCGGCCTGACGCTTCTGGACCACCCAGAAGATGCGGTGGCTTCTGTGATTGCTGTAAGGGCGGCGGTGGCGGCTGCCGAAGGAGAAGGGGCCGAAAGTGCGGCCGCGGAAGCGGCTGAGCCGGCAAAGGAAGAAAAGAAAGAGAAGGCAGAATAACTGACGGGCCACCAGTCAATCTGCCGGCGGTGGATAATGTTTCCCTCTGTTTTGGCGAAAATAATAGCGAGGGTCAAAAAAGAGAGGGAGAAGATGGAGTACCTGATTGTCGGCCTGGGTAACCCGGGTCGGCGCTACGAGAAAACCAGACACAACATAGGGTTTATGGTGCTCGAAACACTGGCCGGGCATCTGGGAATAAGGCTTGACCATAAAAGTTTCGATGCACTTTGGGGGAAAGGAACTGTTTCCGGCCGGAAGATCATCTTGGCCGAGCCCCAAACATATATGAATTTGAGTGGCACTGCTGTCAGGCAGTTGCAGACGTTCTTTAAAACGGATATCAGCAATCTCATCGTTATTCATGATGACCTCGACTTGCCGTTCGGGTCGGTAAGACTCAAGGCGGGCGGGGGGACCGCCGGTCATAAAGGTCTGTTATCTATTCAAAATAACATGGGATCTTCCGCATTTTTACGGGTGAGGCTGGGTATCGGCAAACCGGTTGACAAATTCCAGATTGAGGGTTATGTGTTGGAGCCTTTTCATGAGGAAGAGACAGCGGTAATGCAGGATATTTTAAGTCAGGCAGCCGGTGCGGTTACTGAAATCGTTGTGAACGGCCTGCAGCAGGCGATGAACAAGTGCCAGACTAAAAATACAGATTTTCAAAAAAAGGAGGAATAGTAATGTTTAAAGACAGACGAAGTATCTGGACATTCTTACTGAGCGGTTTGATGGTCCTGCTTGCTCACGGCGTTGCGCTTGCCGGTGAAGCGGACATCGTGCTGCCCGATCTTAGCCAGGTCGGTTTTTTAAGTGGGAACCTTCAGGGCATAACCATTCTCAATGTCGGCTTGCTCATTTGTGTCATCGGCATGATCTTTGGAATTATTCAATATGTGCAGACCAAGAATCTGCCGGCGCACAAATCCATGCTCGATGTTTCCCAGACGATCTGGGAAACCTGTAAGACCTATCTGCTCCAGCAGGGGAAATTCCTCATTGCCCTGTGGATCCTGATCGCCATCTGTATCATTTATTACTTTGGCGCTCTGTCCGGAATGGAGGTGGGGGGAATCGTCGTTGTTCTGGTCTGCTCGATTCTGGGTATCCTGGGCTCCTACGTCGTTGCCTGGTTCGGTATCCGCATCAACACGGTGGCCAATTCCCGCGCCGCTTTCTCATCCTTTTCCGGGAACCCCATCAGCATGTTGAGTATTTGCCTGCGCTCCGGTATGAGCGTGGGGCTTTTACTGGTCAGCATCGAACTGTTCTTCATGATCATCATCCTGGCCTACGTTCCCAAAGAACTGGCCGGTCCCTCCTTCATCGGTTTTGCCATCGGTGAGTCGCTGGGCGCTTCCGCTCTGCGTATCTGCGGTGGTATCTTCACCAAGATCGCCGACATCGGCTCCGACCTGATGAAGATCGTCTTCCATCTTCCTGAAGACGACCCGAAAAACCCCGGTGTCATTGCCGACTGTACAGGTGATAACGCGGGCGACAGCGTCGGCCCCACAGCGGACGGTTTTGAAACCTATGGTGTCACGGGCGTGGCTCTGATCGCTTTTCTGGCGCTCGCCCTGGCCGGCAACCCTGAAATGGGCGGTAAACTGATTGTCTGGATTTTCGCCATGAGAATCCTCATGATCCTTACCTCGCTGCTTTCCTACTTTGTCAATAACGGGATCAGCAAAGCCGTATTTACCGGTAAGAGAGATTTTAACTTTGAGCAACCGCTGACCAATCTGGTCTGGATTACCTCGCTAGTTTCCATCGCCGTCACCTTTATCGCCAGCTACGTTCTGCTATCCGAGCTGACCGGTGAATACACGGGCCTGTGGTGGGCTCTGGCGATCATCATCAGCTGCGGCACCATTGCCGGCGCGCTTATCCCTGAGTTCACCAAGATGTTCACCAGCTCCTCTTCGCGGCACTGCGAAGAAACCGTCAACGCCTCCAAACAGGGCGGGGCCTCGCTGAACATTCTGTCCGGCTTTGTCGCGGGTAATTACTCCGCTTTCTGGCTGGGCCTGGTGATTGCATTTTTGATGTTTGTCGCCTATATGGTCTCCAGGCATGATGCAGTCATCGCTCTGATGCCCGAGGCGTTCAAGTTTGCCGCCCCCGTGTTTGCCTTTGGTCTGGTTGCTTTCGGTTTCCTGGGCATGGGCCCTGTGACCATCGCCGTGGACAGCTTCGGACCGGTTTCCGACAATGCTCAGTCCATCTATGAGCTCTCCCTCATTGAAACACGCCCTGACTTGAAACAAATCGTGAAAAAAGAATACGGCATTGAACCGGACTTTGAACTGGCCAAGCACTTCCTGGAAGCAGGCGACGGTGCGGGCAACACCTTCAAGGCCACAGCCAAGCCGGTGCTGATCGGCACCGCGGTGGTCGGTGCCACCACGATGGTGTTCGGCATCATCATCCTGCTCGAAGGTCTCTTCGGCCAGGTCATGGAGCACCTGTCACTGGTTCAGCCCACGATCATCCTCGGTCTGATTATGGGTGGCGCGGTCATTTACTGGTTCACCGGCGCGTCCACACAGGCTGTGACCACCGGCGCTTATCAGGCGGTTGTCTACATCAAGAAAAACATCAATCTTGATAAAGCCGAAGCTTCCATTGAAGACAGCAAGGAAGTCGTCAAAATCTGTACGCAGTATGCCCAGAAGGGGATGATCAACATCTTCATCGTGATCTTCTTCATGTGTCTGGCGCTGGCGTTCATCAACCCCTACTTCTTCATCGGCTACCTGATCGGTATCGCCTTCTTCGGTCTGTTCCAGGCGATCTTCATGGCCAACGCCGGCGGATGCTGGGACAATGCCAAGAAGATTGTGGAAGTTGATCTGAAGATGAAAAACACGCCTCTGCACGAGGCGGCCGTTGTCGGCGACACAGTCGGCGACCCCTTCAAAGACACCTCTTCGGTTTCTTTGAACCCGGTCATCAAATTCACTACACTGTTTGGTCTTCTGGCTACGGAAATCGCGGTCACCATGAAGAACCAGAATTTGAAATACGGTCTGGCGATCGTCTTCTTAGTGATCGCGCTGGTTTTCGTGTACCGTTCTTTCTACAGCATGAGAATCTCCAGTGAAAAACTGGGTGAATAAGCGGCTCAACCTTTAAACCCAAAAGGCGCTCCCGAAACGGAGCGCCTTTTTTATAGTGTTTACGGCGAGTTTTCAGTTATTCATTTTAAGGAGGACAAAAAACCGGAGCGTTTGCTCTTTTTCCCTATCAGGGAATTTCACTGTGATATGTTCTAATTAAGAATGCGGGGGAAGATATCATCCGTCATCCCGGCCTGAAGGTAGTGGATGGTGGTTTTATAAAATGGTTTTATTGCTGTTCGTCGGAGCGCGCCAGGTTTTCGAAGGTGGTAAATTTGTCCAGAAAGGCGAGTTTGACGGCACCGGTCGGGCCGTTACGCTGCTTGCTGATGATGATTTCGGCCGTGCCTTTGTCGGGGTTGTCTTCCGACTTATTGTAGACCTCGTCACGATAGATGAAGGCAATGAGGTCCGCGTCCTGTTCGATGGCGCCGGACTCGCGCAGGTCTGACATTTGCGGACGGCGGTTGGGACGTTCCTCAACCCTGCGGTTGAGCTGTGACAGGGCGATTACCGGCACGCGCAATTCTTTGGCCAGGGCTTTTAGCGAACGGCTGATTTCCGAGATTTCCTGTTCCCTCGATGTGGTATTGCTTCCCGCGCGCATCAACTGGATGTAGTCGACGATAATCAGGCCCAGTCCGGCATCCGCTTTCAGTCGGCGGGATTTGGCCTTCATTTCCAAAACGGTGATGGCCGGGGTGTCATCGATAAAAAGAGGAGCCTCAGAAAGTCTTCCCGCTGCGGTGGTGAGCTTGGGCCAGTCTGTTTCGCCCAGGAAGCCCTTGCGCATACGCTGTGAATCGACTTTGGCCTCTGAGGCGAGCATTCTGAAGGCGAGCTGTTCCTTGGACATCTCCAATGAGAAAATGGCGACAGGTGTTTGTGTTTCCAGCGCTGCATATTGGGCGATATTGAGGGCAAACGCGGTTTTACCCATACTCGGGCGTCCGGCGATGATGATCAGGTCGGAATTCTGCATGCCGGAAGTCATATCGTCGATTTTATGAAAGCCGGTGGGCACACCGGTGATCAGCTCCTTACGGGTAAAGAGATCTTCAATCGCTTTGAAGCTTTCTTTCACGATCTCTTTCATCGGGTAAAATGAGGTGCGGATTTTATTTTCGGATATTTCAAAGATACTGTGTTCGGCTTTGTCCAGTACATCGTCGACATCTGAGCCTGTTTCATAGCAGCTGTTGATGATTTCCGTCGCCGAAGCGATAAGCCCGCGCAGGACGGCCTTCTCCTTCACTATCCGGGCATAGTTGGCGGCATTGGCGGCGGAAGGGACGTTATCCACCAGCGATGCCAGATAAGCCACCCCGCCCGCTGCGTCGAGTGAGTTTTTAGCCTGCAGGGCGTTACTCAAGGTGATCAGATCGACCGGCTCGTTGCGGTCGGCAAGCTCTTCGATTGAGCTGAAGATTTTCCGGTGCGCTTCACTGTAGAAGTCCTCTTTTTTGAGAATTTCCTGCACCGCGTTGATTGCGGAATTCTCCAGCAGAATGCTTCCCAGAATGGACTGTTCCGCCTCTATGTTTTGAGGTGGAAGTTTATACAGTGACGGATCGATGTCTTTCATGATTCTTCGCCGACGACGTTTAGTTTAATTTTTGCTTCCACGCCCGCACCAAGTTTGATTTTCACTTCAAATTCGCCCAGGCTCTTGATCTGCTCATCATGAATTATCATTTTGCGGTCGATATCGAATCCCTGTTCTTTTAACGCTGTTTCCATATCTTTGGAGGTGACCGAGCCGAAAATTTTGTGCTGATCGCCGACCTTGCGGGAAATGGTGAGGGTAATCTGCGACAGGCGCGACGCCAATTCCTCGGCGGCGGCCTTTTCTTTCCGGGCCTTTTGAAGCAGCTGCTTTTTTTGCAGCTCAAGGGCCTTGACATTTTTATCATCCGCTTCCACAGCCATGCCTTTGGGAATGAGCAGATTGCGGGCGTATCCGTCATTGACTTTGACCAGATCACCTGCTTTCCCCAGTGAGGGAACGCTTTGTTTCAAAATTACCTTCATGTCGAAAACCTCCTGAATATGCGGGAAAAAACTAACCGGTTGCCTGATCTTTACGGAAAAATTTGCGGAAATCAACCCAGAGGTCGAAAAGACCCACTGCGGCTACTGCTATCATAAGCAGTTGCTGAACCGCAATTAAAAAATAGATAATAACTCTGAAAAACATGGATACATTTTTACTTTGAAAAAAGAAGCTAATGATTGCAAGGCCTTGTAAAAGATAGAAGAAAGCCGTAATAAGAAAAATATTTATGCCGGCAAATCTCAGGTGAGTATGGGAAAATACCATCATGACTCCTGCGGCGATAAAGACCCAAACCAGCCATACAGGAGTTCTCCATTGAGACAGTCCCAAGAACACAGGCGGTGTAATTGATTTTTTTCCAAGTATCTTTCCTGCGAGCAACATATTGAGCCAGATAACAGATAATACCGAAATGGTGCAAATCGCGGGGAAAATGCGCGCCAGAAGCTCGATAACTCCGTCTCTGCTGTCCTGAATAGCTTTGATTTCTTCCGGTTTTAAGGGCAGGCGGGCGTAGAAGCTGATATTCAAATCAACCGCATCAGCGAGGTATTTTTTTACCACTTCCACGACGTTCATTTCCAGCTGGATGCCGCTCAAGACGAAAAAGGCGGCAATGGCCGTCAGACAGATGAGTGAGGGAAGGAGGATGAGCGCCTCGACAGGCTGGTTCAGCCTGATGCTGCGGGCCATTACCATACCGGAAAATCCGACGGCTGCCGGCACGATGAGAGGGAAATATGTATGAGTGAAAGACAAAATGGCAAAGATTGCCACGATGGCGACGAAAAGGGCGTTCATTGTTTTCACCCAGCCGTTGTAAAATGATAACAGGAACATAAGCGCAGGCAGAGTCAGGACAAACAACATACCGGCGAAAGGCAGCAGACAGGCTGCCAGATACAAAACTACAATCAGCAAAAGCCGCCAAAACCCGCCTTTGATGGTCAGTAAATTTGACGTGGACAAGAATTAAACCCGCGCTGGACGATAAAAAAGTTGTGATGAAATTACCGGTGAAAAAGGCACCGGCGATGACTGGTTCATGTCGGCCGGTGCCCTGGTTTTAAACTTACCTGCCTTCCGCGTTGACAAAAGGCATGATCGCAATGGCGCGTGCGCGCTTGATCGCGAGCGTCAATTCCCTTTGATGATAGGCGCAATTGCCCGTGATTCGTCTTGGCATGATTTTACCGCGTTCAGTTACAAAATTATTGAGGATAATCGGATTCTTGTAGTCAATTTTAATGTTGGAGTCCGAGCAGAAACGACAGAATTTTCTTCTGTGGAAAAATTTTCTCTGGTACGGACGGGATGGTTTCTCTCTGGTTGGTGCAGCCATCATCATTCCCCTTTCGTGTCAGTGTCTTGCGTTTGGTCGGTTTCCGGAGCCGGTTCGCCTTGCTTCTGTTGTTTTGCCGGTGCCGTCTTTTCATCGCCGGCAGCCGCCTGAGATTCAGCTTGCGATGTCTTTTCATCACCGGCAGCCGCCTGGGGCTCGGCCTGCGTCTTTGACCGCTTGGCTTCCGCTTCGGCAATCTCGGCGTCAATACCTTCGCGAGTCACAGCGCCCTGGATAGCGACAGTCATAAATTTCAAAATCCGGTCGTCGATTTTGAAATTTCTCTCCATTTCGGCAACGATAGACCCGTCGCCCGCGTAGTCGATGAAGAAATAAAATCCGTCTTTTTGCTTGTTGATTTCGTAGGCCAGGCGCCTCTTGCCCCATTTTTCGGCTTTGGCGATGATGCCTTTGCGTTCAGTGATGATCTGCGAAGCCTTATCGATGATGGTGTTGATGTCTTCTTCTGCCAGATCAGCCTTGACAATAGAGACAACTTCGTATCTTTTCAAAATTTCCTCCTTTCGGATCTGAAGCCCGCGGTCCATGCCGCGAGCAAGGAGAGACCCTATTAAATTGTAGTACGGCTTCTACACCAGACAGTTCAGAAAATCAAGGATAACATTTGCCGCCTTCAAAACCGGCGTGATTCCTTGCCGGTTTTTACATCACGTGCTAAAGAGGAAAACCTGCTAATCATAAGCGGGGGATAGGAGCTGACCATCATGGACGAAAAATACCTGAAATACAAAAAAGAAGTGCGTCTCTCGGCGCTATGGCTTTCCGAACACGGTTATTTCGGCTCTTTGCGCGGCTCAGGCGGCAATGTTTCGGTACGCATTGACGCTGATTTAATGGCTATCACGCCATCGGGTGTTCGCTACTCGGAAATGACTGATGAGGATATTTTTGTCGTTGGTCTCGATCTGGCGGTCATTGAAGGGAAACAGGGCCGCAAACCATCAATTGAAGCAGAAATGCACAGTGTAATTTACCGTGTGCGTCCGGAGGTCAAAGCCGTTGTCCATACTCATCAGACATATGGAAGTGTTTTTTCCATCATCAACACATCCATACCGGCGCTGTTTGATGAGGTTGCCTTATCTCTGGGAACGACGATCGAGGTCGCTCCCTACGCTTTTTCCGGAACACCGGAGCTTGCCCGTAATGTGGAGGCAAAATTAGCCGGCGGCGCCAACGCCTGCATCATTCAGAACCACGGTATCGTGGCGGTGGGTGCTTCCGTTGATCAGGCTGTTCTGAACGCCGAGTTGCTGGAAAAAGTGGCTCATATTTATTATCTGGCTCTGTCCTCAGGAAAGCAGGTTGGGGAGCTCCCGCCGGAATCGGTACGCCTGATAGAAATGATTAGAAAGCCGGACAGCACCGGATCAGGCAAGTAAGCGGGAATGGCTGGTGCCAATTTTGTGTACGGCAAAATTTCGTCGGGCGGGAGAGCGGGGGAAATGCCCCGCTCTCCCGCCTGTCCGTTATTTCAACCTGTCTTCGGACAAATGGAGATGATCCGTTTCTACTTCCACCAGCGCTTCAAAAATCTGCCTGATCCTGGGATGGTCCGCCCCGGCGGCCGCACTGCGGTAAAAGTTGATGGCGCGTGTTTCCCTGTCGTGTGACTCCTTCAGGTTAGCGGTATTGCTTGTGTGGCACGAGTCGTTGCCTGTCGGTACAGAATCGAGCTTAAGGATTTTTCTCCAGATAGAGGCATGTTCCGCCTCAATCTTTCCCAGCGCCTTGAATAAAATCTTGCCTTCCGGATCGTCGGTTTGAGCCGCAGCGCACATATAAAACGCGGCATTGCTCACTTCCACACCCAAAGCGCGCTCGGCATTGGCGCGATCCGCCGCGCTTAATTCCACGTTAAATTCCACATTGGCCTCGCGGGCTTCCTTGATATATTGACTGTGCGCTCCGCAGAAGGGGCAGTTGGGCGGCGGATTGAATCCGATATAGGCATCGCCGCATATTTCACATCGGTATAATTTTGCCATGGTTCATCCTTTCGAATACTTACGCTTTCCAGAGGCTGTGCAGGTTGCAATATTCCCTGGCTGTGACCTTATCGGCGACAACAGGGAAGAAAGCTTCCGGAGACTCGCCCGGTAAAAGAAACTGGCGGTATGATTTTCCGTCGGCGACGAGCTCGATCCATTCAATGTAGTGTTTTTCCTCCATTGGATGGGCGACACTGCCAACCGTGACTTTGACCCCGTCTGAGAGTTTTTCAATTACCGGGACATGTTTCTCATTGGACGCATCCGTAGTATTTTCGGTGAGCAACTTCATCGGCTGGTTGCAGCACACCAACTCGCCTTTTCCTTCATGAAGCACGGTAACGATGTTACCGCACAAATCACATTTGTAAATTTCATTTTTAGCAGTCATCAAACACCCTCCTGTTTATCGTCATATGATTAATCAACTTTTTTGAAAACTTTGCCTTTGGCCCCGCAAACAGGGCAGGTCTCCGGTGCTTCCTTCTCCACCGTGTATCCGCAGACCGGGCAGACATAATAACTATAGGACTCTTTTGCGGTTTCGAGACTATCGAGCATCTCCTGATACAGACGTGCATGAATTTTTTCCACTTCAAAGGCATAAGTAAAGGAACGCTCCGCCTCTTTGTTTCCTTCTGCTTTGGCCGCTTCGATCATGGGCGGGTACATGCTTTCAAATTCATAGGTTTCGCCGGCAATGGCTTCCTTGAGATTTTCCAAAGTGGAGTTGATACCCTTGGCGGCCCGCAGATGAGCATGGGCGTGTACCGTTTCCGCCTCGGCGGCAGCGCGAAAGAGTCTTGCGGCCTGGCTGAATCCTTCCTGATCCGCCTTGGCGGCAAAAGCGAGATATTTGCGGTTTGCCTGAGATTCTCCGGCAAAAGCCTCCATTAATGCCTGTTGTGTTTTTGACATAATTACATCCTCCCTGGTATTTTTATTTTTGTGGCCGAATCAGTATTGCCGGCCTGGTCAGTGTGTTTCCGGCTGCCGTCTTAACTTACTGTAATCAGGAATGATTCCTGGTTTCGTTTGGCACCCGTTGTTCCCCGCCGTCATTTTGCGACATTGTTTCATATACAGCCTCTCAGGCGCTACGCTTCAGGCAATCGCGGCAGTAGCCGTGAAACTCAAGGCGGGTTTCCGTTAAAATGAAACCTGTCTGTCGGGCGACATCCCTGGGATCAATTAATTGCGGCATATGATAGTCCACAATTTTCCCGCAGCGCCAGCAAAGGAGATTCACATGGTCGGAAAGATCAATATCATAGCGGTTTTCCATCCGATCAAATTCCAGCTGCCGGATCAGCCCTTTTTCTGAAAACTCCTTGAGGGTCGCATAAACTGTAGAGAGGCTTATGTGAGGTGCCTTCTTGCGCGCCTCGTGGTAAATCATCATTGCGCCCGGATGCTCGTGGTAATTATCTAAAAGAGCATCCACAACGGCAAGTCGCTGGGGTGTGATTCTCAAGCCCCTTTCTTTCAGGCGGCCGATCATTTCTTTTTTATCGACATTTTCCATATCGGAATCATTCCAGACTGCATAATTAATCATCAGGCCGCGGATGTCAAGGGGAATTTATGCCGAACCTGCCGCTGACCAATGGCACGGAGCGGATAAATCATTATAATAGAAAGATAAAGTGTGGAGCAACTTTGAGTTAAGCTTTATGTTGAGACACGGCGATCGGGGAGTGTATCGTACAATTACAGGACGCAAAGGTGTGAAACTGTATGTCTGAAAACTGATGATAATAATTTACGACTTCAGTCACGCGGCAGATGGAGCATATTGGCAAGGCCATCGCCTTTTTTTATGATAGGGAACACCCCTTTGCGTACGCCGCGGACGTCTTCAATGGTGTAGAAAGCCAGCGGGTTGCACCGGCTTACAATGTTTAGAACGGGTTTTATGTCTTTCCTGCGGACGATGGTGAAAATTATTTTTACCATCCCCATTGAGCCCAGCGCGTCAACGTGTGTGATCCCATAACCTGCCTCTTTTAGCAGAACGAGCAGGTTCGAAGCGTCTTTTTGGGTGATGATCCGGATGACGACACTGCCGATTGCCATCTTCTCCTCGATAAAAATCCCCACAAAATTTCCCATCGCGAACCCCCCCGCATAGGCGATGTAGAGTACGGGATTGGTCAGGTTGTTGATAATCTGGGACATGGCCACAAGCCACACCAGAACTTCAAAAAAACCAATAATCGGTGCGAGAAATCTGATTCCTCGTGAAGTATAAATTATCCGCAAAGTACTCAGGGAAACGTCGCAGATGCGGGCCAGGAAAATCAAAACAGCCAGTATCCCGGTTCTGAATATTTCCGAATGATAAATTGAGGCAATGTCCATGCCCTTCTCCCGAAAATCTATAATGGAGGGATTATAGTCTGAGATGACTGCCCTGTCAAATTCAGCGACATGAGAGGGGAAGTTTAATCACACCTCCCCCCTTCGACAGGCTCAGGGCATGCTTCGACAGGCTCAGGGCATGCTTCGACAGGCTCAGCATGAACGGGGAAATACGAGCCACGAGCTTTGAGCTACGAACCATAAACTATGGACCATTATTTTCCACCTCCGCCCCGATGAATCGGGGCACCTCCGCCGGCGGAGAACAAGAAGGATGCGCTTCGCGCTTTATTGTCGTTCGTGTTGAGTTCCCGTGCCCGTTCATGCTGAGCCTGTCGAAGCATCCTTTAGCCTTTATCCATGAACTATGAGCTACGAGCCATGAGCTACACACTATTAAATGCAAACCGGGTATTTCTAAACTGCTTTGACAAAAAACAATTCTTTATTGACATCACGGGATTCATTAACTATACTTCTCAGCCTAAAGCAATTCCTTTGGCCGCCAATCATTTGACTTCCCCTCAATTCTCATTTCATCAATTACGGGTGCTCAAATGGTTCAGGCCGGGTGACAACGACGCAGGTTGCCGCCGCGACGAAAGTAAGGGAGTGCCTCGCTTTTCAGCTGGTTCTCTGGATAACTTCGCGATTTGACAAAAACGGATCGCCAACCAAGCATAACTAATTTGATTGCCGATGCCTGAGATTCAGGCGCAGGTTTAAAAAGACGCATTGTGCATTTATCGACAAAACAAAGAGCACGATGCCTGCTTGAGCAGTCTTTTTAAAAATCCCGCACCTTCCGGGTTTTATGGCAATGTAAGGGGGAATAATGCGTATCGCCGAAATATTAAAGCCGGAAGCGGCAATAGTGAATATCGAGGCCAAGGGCCGCCAGGAAGTCATCAACCGTCTTCTGGATACAGCGCGCCGGGTCTGGGGACTCGATAAAAAGATGGCTGCCCGTGACATAGCCGTGCATGAAAGAAGCTATCTGGTGCGTATGCAGGCGGGTAAGTATTTTGTGGCCATACCTCATACCATCTCCCAGTCATGCAAACAGCCTCTTGTAGCAATAGCCACCAGCCGCGAAGGTGTGCTGTGGGGGGATGCTCCCAATGAGCATGCGCATTTGATTTTTCTTTTGCTGGCCCCACCCCAGACGCATGATCTCTACATTCGTGTTTTAATTCGTATTGCGCACATGTGCGAGCATGAGGAGTTCGTCCAGAGATTGCTGGCGGCGGAAAGCCCGCAGGAAGTCGTCTCAGTGCTCGATGCGGTGGAAGCTCTTCTTGGAGACGTGGTGGAAGAAACTAATTCGCCCCGTTTCTGCGTAGTGGGTGCCGGAGCAGGCGGCATGGCCATGGCGGGACATTTGGCGCTGATGGGACGGAAGGTGAATTTGTTCACGAGGAATTTTGACCGCCTGGCACCTGTTATCGCCCGTGGCGGTATTGATGTAACGGGCGAAGTGCAGGGGCTGGCCAGGCTAAATATTGTCACGACCGAAGCGGCACGGGCCGTCGAGGATTGCGATGTTTTGATGGTTGTGGTTCCGGCCACGGCTCATCGGAGTGTGGCGCAGATTATCGGCCCTCATATCCGTGACGGTCAGATTGTCGTGCTTAATCCCGGCAGAACGGGCGGAGCCCTCGAGTTCGCGCAGGTGATCAAAACAATCAATCCGGATGTCCATCCATATATCGCCGAGGCGCAGACACTGATTTATGCCTCACGTCTCACCAATCCCGGCCAGGTTCACATTTTCGGCATCAAAAATTCCGTTCCGCTGGCGGCGCTGCCCGCCTATCAGACCGCCGATATCCTGCCCATTATCAGAACCGCTCTTCCGCAGTTCGTGCCGGGTGATAATGTGCTGAAAACGGGGCTGGACAATATCGGTGCCGTTTTTCATCCGGCCATCACCATTTTGAATTCGGGTCGGATCGAGGATACAAACGGCGATTTTCAATTTTATCTCGAGGGAGTGACGCCCGCCGTGGCCGATATTCTGGAGGCGATAGATGAAGAACGGGTCGCTGTTGCGGCTGCGCTGGGCATTCGCGCCAATACGGCGCGCGAATGGCTGTATCTCGCCTATAATGCTGCGGGTAAGACGCTCCTGGAGGCGATGCGCGCCAATCCCGGTTACCGGGGCATCATGGCGACATCCACCGTTCATCATCGCTATATCGCCGAAGATGTTCCTGCAAGTCTGGTGCCTATCGCATCGATTGGGGAGATGCTGGGTGTGCCGACGCCGGCGATGCGTTCGATTATCCACCTGGCTTCCATCATGCATGGTGTGGATTATCTGGCTTTGGGCAGAACCGTGGATAAGTTGGGTATTGCCGGCATGTCGGTCAAGGATATCCGTTTTTTTATTGTCGGTGCTGAAAATAAAAAAATGAACCTGAAACCGGGGAAACCCAAAGAAATAGACTACACGCTGCAACTGGGATTCGGCAAGCACGGCCATGACGGAGGAACATGATGAAAACCGTTACGACCAGGCGATCCGACCGCTTCGGGCTGGTGCGCCCCGGACTGGAAGCTCATACACTGGGCATCTATTCCGTTTATCAACTTCTCCGGGACTGCCGGATAGAGGCGCTGATCGGCGATGCCCGGATCTGTGAGTCATTTGCACATCCTCAATCAGATCAGGCGATCGAGGAGGTGGAACGGTGGCTGCGCTCGCACCAGATCTCCATGCTCGGTTTCAGTTATCGTCTCGACCCTGAGCAGGGGGCCGAGCTGTTTGCCCGCTGGGTTCACCGTTTGCAAGAGAGGAGGCTGCTGGCCCGCCAGGGCGGGCCGATACGAGGTTTGTTTTTCGCCGGCCTCCCTACCGCCTGTGAGCGTGTCCGGCAGATTGTGCCGGAAGTGTCGGGTGTCTTTGCCGGGGATGAAACCCCGCTGGAAACCCTTGCGATTCTGGGAATCGAGACTGCCTGGGCGCCTGATGCCCTGTCGTCCGGCATGGCCTATGACGAAGGCAGAATGGCTTTTGCAAAAGAACTCATCCGCCGGGGAGACTATCACGGTGTTAAACCGGTGGATCGCGCAGGCTATGAAGGATACGGAACAAAAAATGACACCCTGGCGGCAAGAGTCGCCGACGGCCGCAAGCGCGGCCTCCCGCCTGTAATACGCGCGCATGTCGGGCCTTTTTTGCCCGAGCGCGAAGAAGCGGTACGGTTGTTTGTTGACTGGACAAAAAGCCTGGCTGCCGCCGGTCTTCTGGATGTGCTTTCCATCGGCACTTCACAGCTGACTCAGTCGAACTTCGAAGAAAACTGGGATGACAAACCCAATGGCGGAGGAGTGCCGGTCAATTCGCGCCGCGAGTATGCAAATATCCATGAAGCGGCCCGGCCGATGCTGGTGCGCACCTACGCCGGTACTCATAATGTTCCGGAGCTGGCCAGGATTCATGAGGACTCGCTCAACATTGCCTGGCATGCCCTCTCGCTATGGTGGTTTTGCCTGCTTGACGGCCGCGGTTCCAATACGCTTGATGAGAACCTGCGCCAGCATATCAAGGCGCTCAGATATATCGCCGCGACGGGCAAACCATTCGAGCCTAACGTGCCTCATCATTTCGCCTTCCGGGGCGCCGACGACGTCACCTGCATTGCTTCGGTGGCGCTGGCGGCGAAGCTTGCCAAAAAAATCGGCGTCCGTCATCTGGTTTTGCAAAACATGCTCAATACGCCGCACTGGACCTGGGGTATTCAGGACCTGGCCAAGGCCCGGGCGACGTTAAAAATCATGAAGCAGCTCGAAGACAGGTATTTTTCGGTGACTCTGCAGCCGCGCGGCGGTCTTGACTATTTTTCCCATGACCTGGAGAAAGCCAAAGCGCAGCTCGCCGCCGTTACCGCTTTGATGGACGATATCGAGCCGGATGACCCTGGCAGCCCGCCAATGATTCATGTGGTCAGCTACTCGGAGGCCTCACATCTGGCGGACCCGCCGGTAATCAACGAAAGCATCCGTATAACCCGTCATGCGCTTGTCGAATATCGCCGGCAGAAAAAAAACGGCAATGTGGAAAATATGAGCCACAACCAGGAGGTGCAGCAAAGGACTGATCATCTGTTTGCCGAGGTGCAAACCCTTATCAAGTCGATGGAATCAGCCATTCCCGATCTCTACAGCCCGGAGGGATTTTACCGTGTTTTCCATGAGGGATTTCTCCCCGTGCCGTATCTGTGGGAGTGTCGCCAGGAGTTTGAAAAGGCCGTCCGCTGGCGCACAAAAGCGCTCGACGGCGGGGTGAGCCTTGTGGATGAAGATGGCCGGGTGATACCTGCGGCAATGCGGGCGAATATAATTGCCGGGCAATTGCCCCTTAAGCGGCCCACAGAAAGGGGTTAAACGATGGCAGCCATCGCCGGAATCTTTTCTCAAAATTGCGATGCCGATGTATCAAAGATGCTCGAACTTATTAAATACCGGGGCAGAGGGGATATTTATATCGAAAACGTGCCGGGCGCCACGCTGGGCTGTGTCTCGAACGGCAAAAAAACCGCAGCCGGGCCGGGCAGGGTGGAGGATCGAATAAACGATTATCAATATGCGACAGCCGGTGCAATAGGGAGGAAATCATTTATGGAAAGGGATCCCCTCGGCATCGTTCCACTCTACTATGGCAGGCGAAGTGACGGCTCAATATGTTTCGCCTCGGAAGTCAAAGGCCTGGCGGCAATAACCTCTGATATAAACGAATTCCCCGCCGGGTGTCATTTTAGTGCAGGAACATTTGAGCGGTATTTCGAGCTTCGTCAAAAGCCTGTTTTAAATGAGGTGTCGGAGGTCCTGGCCGCGGAGTTATGCCGACGTCTGGAGGCGGCCGTCCAAAGTCAGATTCACTCGGACGAGGCGGCCTGTTTTTTGTCCGGTGGTCTGGACTCCAGTCTGCTTGCCGCGCTGGTGCGCCGGCATGTTAAAAAATTGCGGACCTTTGCCGCAGGAATGCCGGACGCGCCTGATCTGGCCTATGCCCGTATGGTGGCGGATTTTATAGGATCGGAGCATCATGAAATTATCGTTGGCCAGGAAGATATCCTGCAGGCGCTTCCGGAAATTATCGCTCATCTGGAGTCATTTGATGCGCCGCTGGTCCGCTCCAGCGTCATGCACTATGCCGCGGCAAAACATATCAGCCGCTATGCGCAGGAGACTTTTTCCGGCGAGGGTGCCGATGAGCTGTTTGCCGGCTACGCCTATCTCAAGGACCTGTCCCGCGACCGTCTGGCAGGTGAATTGATCGCCATTACCAAAGTGCTTTCTCGCACGGCACTGCAGCGTGTGGACCGTTGCGGCAGGGCCTTCGGGCTGGACACACATATCTGTTTTTTAGATCCTGCCGTGATTGACCTGGCCTTGCAGATCCCGGTTGAACTGAAACTCCGTGATGGTGTCGAAAAATGGATTTTACGCGAGGCGGCCGTTGACCTTTTACCGCGTCCGATTCTGGAGAGGGGCAAAGTGAAATTCTGGGAGGGTGCGGGCGTGCAGGATATACTGGCACGGCATGCCGCCTCCGCGATCACCGACACTCAATTTTTGCAGGAGAAAACACTTCCCAATGGCTGGGAACTCACCGGCAAGGAAGAACTTCTCTATTATCGGCTTTTCCGTGAAAGACTGGGTGATCTGAAAAATCTGGACTGGATGGGACGTACAGGAACATAGCAGATTTGCCGTCCCCGGCCCATGGACAAAAGTAAAACCCCCGCAGACCGGAGTCTGCGGGGGTTTTGTTATAGTCGGGCTATTTGCAGCCTAGGCGTTTTTTCCTCTCGGTGGCTTGTAAACAAGCGCGATGAAGAAGCCCACCACCAGAAGGATGGCCGCGATATACAAGGCCTGGGCTTTGAAGGCTTCAAAGACATACGGCCCGATAAGACCCGCCGCGCTCCATGCGGTCAGCATGAAGCCGTAAACCTTCCCGATGTAGCCGGGCCCGAAGGAATCCGCGGCAAAGGCTGGCATGGTGGCGAATCCTCCACCGTAGCAGGCCAGCAGGTAGCAGGAAACAACGATGAAGAGATAGTAGTTGGAGACGTAGCCCATCGCGACCAGCAGGTAAACAACCGCCTGGGTGGCAAACATGATCAAAAAGACCATACGGCGGCCGATGTTGTCGGAAATTTTGGCCCAGAAAAGACGCCCCAGACCGTTGAAGATGGCCGCCACTGCCACGACGGTTCCGCCGGCGGCGGCAATAAGAGCAACCTGATCAGGAGTGAGATCTCCCAAAAGGCCCATTGTCTTTTTATAGACATCCTGTGCCAGGGGCGAATGCTGTGAAATCAAACCCAGACCGGCTGAAATGTTCAGACAAAGCATAGCCCAGAGCATCCACCATTGGGGGCGTTTAACCGCTTCACCAAGTTTGAAAGAGTCAGCCGCGCTGACGGATGTGGCGGCAGGTTTAAAGCCTTTCGGCAGCCAGCCGGCCGGAGGATTCTTGAAAAGCTGGGCCGCTCCGGCGACCAAAATCAAGAAGACAATACCCCAGATGTACCAGGTCATGGCTACACCCGAAGAGATGACTTTCCCGGCCTCGTCGATCTCCTTGAAAGAATTGATCATGGCCGGCGCGATTTTACCCATGAAGAATGCGCCCGCGCCGAAGCCCATTACGGCCAGCCCCGTGACCAGTCCGCGTTTGTCCGGGAACCAGCGGATGAGTGTGGCAATCGGGGTGACATAGCCGAAACCGTTACCCAGGGCGGCAATCACGCCGAAACCCAGGTAAAGCAGCCAGATGTTCCCTGCCTGGTCGGCATAACCGGCCAGCAGTGTGCCGATACCGAAAAGAATGCCGCCGATCGTGGCGACAAAACGCGGCCCTTTTTTGTCAACGAGTGTTCCGCCGAAAGCGGCGGCCAGACCGATGATGAGCATCAGCAGCATGAAGGTGTACTGAACGCTTTTACCGTCCCAGCCGTGCATGTTCATCAGGGGGTTTTTGAAAACCGACCACGCGTAAACGGTGCCGAGACACAATTGAATGACCACTGCGGCGATGGCGATAAACCAACGCTTACTCTCCAAATTTTCATTAGCCATACTTTAACTTCCTTCCTTGCCGTTGTCAGGCATAAATGTATTTTTCGACGCGCCTAAAAGCATCGTGTAAGCAGGCGCAAGTGCCTTTATCGCGCCGGAAAAGCCTTTGAAATGCATCGCCCTTATACATAAAGAAGGTGCCTTGTGCAAGCGGCAAGTTGCCTTTTTTCATGTTGCCGGATTGTGGCTGGAAGACAAGTTTTTAAGTCCGAAAAAGCATGTTATTATATTGTTTTTCCGGTTTCATGCGTGAAGTTTTTAAAGTAAAACCGGTGGGGCAATAAGCGGCGGGGCTTTTAGTCAAAGCCTTGTTGTCAAAGGCGCAAGAGTTGTTATATTAGAGTTCATAATGAAAAAAGGAGTATTTTATGGAGCTTCATCCCGGAAATAACCGTTACAGAGAAAATGTTGAAAAGATAGCCGAATTGAGATTCCAAGTCGGGGTTTACCGTCCCCCCAGTGAGGGAGGCAGCGCCTCTCTTTTGTTACGGGTGACGGAAAACTGTCCATGGAACAAGTGTACCTTTTGCGAAATGTACAAGGGATACCCTTTTGTTTACCGACCGGTGGAAGATATCAAAAAAGACATCGATACGGTAAAGGTCATGGCGGATGAGATTATAGAAGTTTCACATAAAGCGGGTCAGAACGGGCAGATAAACAGAGAGGTCCTCCGGGCGATGCTCGGCGTGAATCCGTATCTCAATGAAAACCATTGTTTCTCAAATGTCTTCAGCTGGCTCTATTACGGGGGAAGAACAGCTTTCCTGCAGGATGCCAACAGCATGATCATGCGCCCGCACGAGTTTATCGAGGTTTTGCAACACCTGCGTAAAACTCTGGCGAGCCTCAAGAGGGTGACCTCCTATACCCGCTCCAAAACACTCGCGCAAAGAAAACTCCCCGAACTTGTGGCCATTCGTGAAGCGGGGCTTGACCGTCTTCACGTCGGTCTGGAGTCTGGTGACGACGAGATACTGAAGCTGGTGCGCAAAGGAGTTACCAGTGCCGAGCAGATCGAAGGGGGCAAAAAAGCGATGGCTGCCGGATTTCAGCTTTCCGAATACTGGATGCCGGATCTGGGTGGCCGCGAAAGATGGCGTCAGCATGCGGAAAACACGGCGCGTGTGTTGAGTGAGATCAATCCTCACTACATCAGGTCGCGCCCGTTTGTACCGCGGCAGGGAACGGAGATATTTGATGACTACGCCCAGGGACGACTGAATATTTCTTCACCTCATGAGCGGCTGCAGGAGTTGCAGTTAATGATTGAAAATCTCAATGTCACCTCACGGGTCTGCTTTGACCATAACATGAATTCCTGGACCAACCGCCAGGGGGGCCTGCTTTTTTCTCTCGACTATGAAGGTTATAAATTTCCGGAGGAAAAAGACCGGGTGCTGGCACTGATTGAAGAGGGCTTGAGTGTTGATGAATCCAGGCACATAAATATCAAAGAGCTGATTGCACTTGGGTCTCTCTAGCAGATTTTCGTGACTTTGCCGGTATAAAAGCGCAATTGCCATGCAAACCCGGCAGGTTCTTACGATGAGGGCGCCGACGGCCTGTTTCCTAAACAACGCAACATTCACTGACGATAACCGTCATTTCTTGACGGCTGGCTTCCTTTCGGGGTAAAAATATTCTTTGACATTCCCCATCATCGGCAGTATAAATAGGGAAAATTTTGCCGGTGAATCTACAGACAGAGACGGACCGGCCCTAC
>Ga0255344_1001132_pt1 | contig 37239 bp, 22 predicted proteins | sample wastewater_treat_5_FD_192414 | JGI IMG/M metagenome (GOLD analysis project Ga0255344, IMG submission 192414) | Wastewater microbial communities from Lulu Island WWTP, Vancouver, Canada - plant18 | ecosystem: Engineered > WWTP > Wastewater > Unclassified | place: Canada: Vancouver, British...
GAACTGTTCAAGCATCAGCGGATTATTTCACTAAAGCCGACTATGGTGGTTTCGGCTGGAAGAATAGCAGTAATACAGTAACAAACTACTTATATCTTGATGATGACGACAGTTATATTCATTTTCAGCTCGGTGAAGGTTTAAAGTTAAACAATGATTTTGAAGTTGCAGGAACTGTTCAAGCATCAGCGGATTATTTCACTAAAGCCGACTATGGTGGTTTCGGCTGGAAGAATAGCAGTAATACAGTAACAAACTACTTATATCTTGATGATGACGACAGTTATATTCATTTTCAACTTGGTGAAGGTTTGAAAATAGATAATGATGTTATATTCACAGATGGAATAATATATGGAGCCGTTGTGGGTAATTACGGAGTATGCTCTACTGCATCTTCAACAGCAGCTAAAACTGTTACAATAGATGGATTTAGGCTTGCAACAGGAGTACAGATAAACGTCAAGTTTAGCAATAATAATTCTGCTTATCCTATAACACTTAACGTATCTGACACAGGAGCAAAAACTATTAAAGCATACGGAGATAGTACAGAGCAGGATTTAATAGAACAGATAAAAGCAGGCTCGATTATTCCTTTAGTATATGACGGAACTTATTGGATAATACCTACTACTCCTACAATGTATTAATAAATTTAATTATAAAAATATGGCAGTTTTAACAGTAATACCAACTACAGATGTAAAGCTCAACGACGTCAGGGACACGTTGAATGTAAATGGGGGAAGTGTAAATAACGATCTATCTACTTTCTTTACCGATGGTACTCAATCAAGGCAAAAGTGGGCTGGCGATCCCCTCGCCTTAGTAACTTATTACCCTAATGCTAAGATTAACCGATGGGCAAAATACAAACCGTATCGTCATGTAAAACCAGCAGGTGACTTAGGTATAACAGCAATAAGGAGCTTAAATTTTGGTTTATCAGCAACAAGCTTTACGGCCACAGAGTCAGGTGGAGATGTTGTATTTACCGGATTTGCTATATGGGCTTATAATATGCCTGATGGCTCTGATTTATATCCTATGCGATTAGAAGATTTCAGGGGTTATAATCCTGCTGCCATACCGGCTATTAAACCTCCTGCAGAGATTTCATGGAATGTTGCTGATGGTGGTGATTGTCCAAACATAGTTATACCATATCGCTATAATGAGACTATCAATGCATCTGCAACGGATGCGATGGAATGTGAAGTATCGGGTGTTGTGGGTGGTAATGCCTATTTATGTGTAATGGCAAAAGGTAGTAACAATCCTTATCTTTTTGTTGCTAATGCAGCAGAAGCGATGAGTCTTAAAGGTGGTGGCACAACGTCACAGGCATCTGTCATTGAATTACGTAAATTCTCCCTTCTTAATGGTATATTGGATAATCCAGATATTGTTGTTCAGGCACCGGATAGCTATGCTTATGGAGCAAAATATACGCTTCATGTAGGGATAAATATCATTAGTAACAGAGTATTAAACAAAGTATTTCACCTGAGCACATTAGATTTATCGACACTAGGAACATACGGATCAAGCGGTGCTGATGATATAAATTATAATGGTGTAACGAATGAGGCAACCGGTGTCTCTACATTTAAAAATATGCCATTAGGAGAAACGACAATAGACTTTTATCGCTATTCATTGCTAAGTTGGATGTATGGTATAGTAGGTGGTATAACGATACGCAACTATAATCATACGGATATATATGCAGATGTATTAAACATAGGAACAGGAGTAAATGCCATTCATGAAGCCTATTACAACTTCTTTCAAGCCACATATAGTAATTACTGCGATGTGGAGTTTACTATACGTATAGCTAATAATGGTGCATCTTTGTCAATAGGTGGCAGAGTATTTACAAAAGGCAAGGGTGGTGCTATAACTATAACATTATCGGATAGAGGTGCTAATTCACTTGTATTTTATATCAACAATCATGAGTCTGCTTCGCCATTATGGTTGCCAAGACTCAGGGCATATAAGAATGGTTCAAGCTATGTTTATACACAATTCGAAGCTGATGAGATGGGGCTTGACTATGGATATAGTGCTGATACATGGAAAAGTGTGTATAGTAGTGTAGGAACATTGTTGGGCTTTATAACCGCTAAGGCTACCAATCAAATAACATATGATGGTCTTGTATGGACACGAGATGCCACAAGCGATAGATATGTATCAGAGGTAGGAGGTAAGAAGTATGGGTTGTGTTTAAGCGGTAGCGAGCCGAATTACAGTAATTCAGTTATGATTGGTTCGGGTGTTGTTGCGGACTATGCAGTACGTCTACGGGTTGATAATGCCGAATTTCCAAGATGGGTAGGAGGAGCCGCAGAGAGAAGTGAGTTGATAGATTTTTTCATATTCAATGGATATAAAGTTACAAAGATAAAAGATTCCGGAGACCCTATCCAATATCCTACATATATTCAGAAGTTGCCACGTCTGGATTCATATATGCAGATGGAATGCTCTACTGCTGCTGCAACGGCAAGAAAGAATATGTCGTATACTGGTGGTCGCTTTGCCACATTAATAGATGGAGATAGGCTAAGTGTTGACTTTACTTATGCTAATACAGCTAACGATCCAACGATATATATGTATTCCAGCTCTGAGGGAATTGATACACTTGAATATCCTGTAGAGGGTCCTATAACGGCAGGCATAAATAATTTCCACTTTACAACAGCTGGAATAGACCGATGGGTAAAAGAACCAAGTTGATTAATAGATAAAGGCGAGTTAGATATATTTATATTTTTATTTGAAACAAAAAATTACAATTATGGCAACAACAATTACAAACAAAAGAACATTATTTGATGTGGTATCTGAAAGTGGGACATTGAAGCTGCAAGGTACGGCTACTATTACGCCAGAAGCCAAAGTAAAAGACTTTAATGCTTCTATCACTGATGGCAACAATCATGTAGGGCATACGAACTACAGCGAGGATGGTGTAAATCTGCAAAGAAATATCTACTGTCCTATTGCCGACCATGCAGATGTAAGTACATTATTGGATGCTGCAGTAGCAGACATCAAAACAGAATTCACCGTTTAATATTAACCAATTAAAAAACAAACAAAGATTATGAGAACAAGGAATGTAGTAGAAGCTTATAACATCTTAAAAGGTGCAAAGCTGGTAAAATTATCTAAAGAGGAAATGTTCGACATTATCTCCAGCATGATAGAGATGCGCCCTATCGTTGATAAATTTATCAAGGACACAGAGGAAGCAGAAGATAAGATGAAGGGAGAGAAACATGAGCAGCTTATAGAAAAGGCAACAAGACATAACAATGCTATACAGGCAAAGAATGAGAAAGAGCTGTTAAGTGCAAAAGAATTGGCAGAAGTAAATAAATATTTTCAGGACTATCAGAAGAAAGTCAATGATTTTCGTGAAGCTTTAGGCGAGAAAGATGTTGCTATATCTGTAAAGAAGATGAGTGAGGATGTCTTATTTAAGCTTGTAGAGCATAATGATAGCTTGACTGTTGAGCAGGTAATGGTAATTAAAGAAGTTATAGGGGGATAAATTATGTTTACAGTACAAGGAAAGGTTATAAGGAATATTGAGACAAAGGAAGGTATAAGTAAGAAAGGTACACCATATAAGGTATCGCAATGGCTTGTTGACATAGGTCAGGGTGATGGAAAATCTGTAATAGTGCTAAAGACATTTGGCGAGTTAGGAGATCAGTTGCAGGAGGATTATCGTTATAATTTTATCTTTTATATCAATACAAGAGAATATAACGGTAAATATTATACAGAGTTAAGTCTTAAAGAATGCAGCATTTTAGCGACCGAAACAGCACAGGGGTGTACAGAGTATCGCCCAGGTCAAGTAAGTGCCGCAGAAGAGCCGGAAACAGGTCAGGAGAGTGCATTATTATCTTTCTTAGAACAGGTAGACAGCAACGAGAAGAATGATTTACCATTTTAAAGGATTACAGCTATGGCAGGATGGATAAAAAAAGGAATGATCGTAGTGAGTATGACGAATATTGACATACCTTTAACGGTGGAAGATTTCATCTATAAGAGTGGTGAGTTTATTGACAAGGAAGGTAATAAGTACAGGAAGAAATGTCTTATAGGAGTACAGTGTTATCGTTACGATGAGAACAAAGTACGCATACATGAAAGGTTTCATAGCAAAGAGCTTGTTCCTCATGAGGTAGCTTTAAAAGGTATAATGGAGGCGTATTCATTTCATGCACGTGATGATAAATATAAATCGTATTGGGAATGAATGATCTGATATATCTAGAGGATGGCAAGGTAAAAGTTTCTGATAGTGCTATGCAGATACAGGAATTCAAAGACTTTAAGCGATATGATAGGTCTGCTAATGGTGTATTCTTTCAGAAGGCTATGAACTATATATTTTTTGTATATAAAGTTTTTGGGAGTAATAGAGAGAGTAAAAGCTATTTATCTAATCTGCCATTAAGCCAACGAAAGATTATTGCCACAAAGACACACTGCCAGCCTTATAGTTTATCCGATATGGAAGAAAGCAAGTACGTTAAGGCGTGTGTTGAGGCGTACTTGCTATATTCCAGAACACAGTCAGAGCGACTATTAGATGCGCTTAAAGAGGATTTAAATCGCTATATTGAGTATGTAGAGACTATTCCTCTGGAGATAAAGAAGACGGTAAATGTAGAAGTAAATTACAATGACAGCAAGGGAAATAGGAGAACTGATATTGTTCCGGTAGAAGTAGAGATTCCTAATGTAGAAGTACGTCTAAAAGGAGTAAAAGATGTGCAGACATATAGGGAGATGTATAGTAAGCTGGAACAACAAGTAGACAGAGATCAGAAAATTAAACAAACACAGTCAAGACTATTTGAGGATCCAAATGCAACAAAAATGATTCACATAGAAGGCTTCTCTGTGGCAGACAAATGAACGTAGATGATACTAGCGGAAATTATTGAAACAACTACAGCTATAGGTAGAATATCGGGTAATATTGATGAGTATGGCTTTATGTCAGTGGCTATGGCAGTATTTCTTCTCGTTACTATGGGGTTATTCTTAGGAACGAACAAGAGATATAATCGTATGTTTGAACAGGTTCTTCATGCTAATGAGAAGAAAACAGATGACATAAATAAAAGTATGCAGGACTTAATTCAGCGCATGACAGAAGTATTGATGATAGTAAAAGAAAATCAGGAAGGTATTACAGAGAGAGCGAAACATGCGCAAACATATACCGGAGCGATGAAGATCATCAAAAACTATCTTAATGCAACAAAGCTGGAAATAATAAAATATACAAACAAGATTATAGAGAAAAATTGTATTGATAATACAGCGATGGTGCGTAAGAAGATTGATGCCATGATTAGGGGTATTCAAAAGAAGCGTTCGATTGACCTAAGAGAGTTTACCTATTCAGATATATGTTTCAGTGACATTATACCAGTAATAAATCTTAATGATTGTGATATGATCACAGCATATGTACAGAGTAAGGACAGAAACCTCGACAAGTTTATCGGTGAGCTTGATGCAATATATAACGATGTACTTAATGAAGTAGAAGCAAGATTTTTAGCCAGTGGAGGAGACTAAGTTAACATATCTCGGAGATGTCTTATCCTCTCACCCTGAATGGGTTCCGGATTGGAATAATGATTGTCGTACCAATGATTTCGTTGATACACGACGTTTCTCGCCTGTTATCTATGATGAACGTGAGGCTATGCCAGATAGGAATAATCCCGAATATGATGCTTGGTGGTTAGAGCAATATAAGAGATGTATAACCGGTTATGTAGTACCTAAAGCAACTCGCAGAGGGCACGATATATGGATACCAGGAAGATATTATTTCTATCTTAACTTCTGGAAGATACAGGCAAAATTAGATGGTGTTAATAGGAAAGGGTTACGTAATCCACGCTTTACAAGTTTAGACTATTTTAAAGCCATGAGCATAGAAGTAATGTTTTTGGAACGTGTAGATCAGGCATATGGTAAGGCAAGGCAGAAAGGGTTCAGTGAGTTCATAGCAAGTAATGTCGCATATAACTTCATCTTTATACCATATAGCATCAATGTTATTGTTGCTGGTGTATCTGATTATTCAGAGCACACTATGGAGAATGTAACACGTGGGTTAGATGATCTTGCAACAACAGAGTTTCATAAAAGACGATCACCAGACAGAGCTTCATTTAAAAGAGCAATGTACGTAGAAAAGATAGAAGATGTAGACGAATATGGTGTAGGTATGGGCACATATACTACAATGCTTAAAGGCTATGGTTCAGAGATATATTGCTTAACGGCAAAAGATAATACGCAGGCGGTTTCTCGTCTTACACCATTTTTCATCGTATATGAAGAAATAGGTAAATGGAAGAAAGGCAGTCTTATAGAAACAACTGAATTTGTTGCACCATCACTAAAGGCAGAGGGTGAAAAGACAGGATATCAGGTGATGATAGGTACCGGTGGTGATATTGAAGAATCAGTAACGGATGTACAGAAGATAATGTATAACCCTGCAGCATATGGAATAAAATCATACAAGAATATTTTTGAGGAGGATTTATCTGTTACAACAGGTGAGGTAGGATGTTTTATTCCTGGATATTTATTCGAGATAATAGATGATGATGGTAATAGTCTTATTGCTGAATCAATAGCATCTATTCTCAAAGACAGGGAAAACAAGTCTAACGAGCAACAGTATAGAGCAGCTACACAAAAGCCACTGTATCTCTCAGAGATGTTTATGGTGGCATCGGGTGGTTACTTTGGTAGGGATATAGCAGCACGCCTTAATGACAGAAAGAGGTTTATTCTTAACCATAAAGAGTTGCAGGTAATATCACGTTATAATATTGAATGGATAGATCATTTAGATTGGAGTAAGGGTGTACGTGTAGAGCCTGATGAGGATGGTGTATTCATTATAATAGAGCATCCGCAAAAGGATGAAGGGGGAAAGCATTATATCAATCTTTATAATGCAGCTACAGACTCTTACGATAAGTCAGAAAGTGAGACATCAGAATCAAAGGGGTCGTGTACTATATGGAAGAATTATCTTAATGCTAATAGCACATATCGTTTTTGGGTGGCACGTCTTACACAAAGACCGACAGAAGAAGAGGGAGGTTCTCCGAAGTTTTATGAGAATACAGTAAAGCTTTGTGTATATTATGGCTATTGTCAAAATCTCATAGAGTATTCCAATGTCTTGATATTTGACTACTATAAACGTTGGGGTATGGAGTATCTGTTAAAGGAGAGGCCATCATTAGTTATATCACAGTATGTCAATGATCCAAAGGCTCATCAACGTTATGGTGTAGAGCAATCCTTTATACCGCATGCATTAAAGATGCTCAAAGAGGAGTTCAGAGCTGATGATTATGCTTTAATACATAGGTTATACGATATAGAGATGATAGAGAAGTTCATAGCTTTTCGTACTACTGATGGTTACAACTGCGATATAACAATAGGGTGTGCCTTGAACATAGCGGCAGCAACAGAGGATAGGGAGCTTGATGTATATCGGGAAGAGGAAGAAGAAGATAGTGAAGATTTTGGTGGCTATACTATAGGGGTAAGCAATATAATAAGTAGATTATGATAAATACATATCAATTAATACCGGAAGAAGATAAGGGCATAGGCTGGATTAAACGTACAGCTTTTGAAATTATCCAGGAAGCACAGACGGCTTTTGTAAAAGATTTGGAGAATCTGAAAAAGTTATGGGATGTCTATAACGGTAATTTTGATGCTAAAGTATATGATTATCTTACAAAGGTAGAAGATGATCTTGCATACCCTGCAAAAGTACGTGATATGGGTGCAGAACTTGTTATGTCCAAGTTACAGATATTAGAATCTGAGCAGGCACGTCGTAAGCCACGTTTTAAGGCTTCTGTAACAGATGAGCGTTCTTTACAGAAGAAATATGAGCAGCGCATGAAGGCTGTCTTAGATGCTATAGATGCAAGTCTGGAAGAGCAGTTTGCTATAATGGATAGCACCATGCAGCAGATACAGGATGAGTTGGGTGATATGGAGCAACGGTTACAAGTGCAGCCTGAAGATGAAGAAACCGCAATGCGGCTTGAAGGCTTACGTGCTAATATGCCATTGATACGTCTTGAATATGGCAAGATGCTACGTACTATACAACGGCAGAAAGTGAACATGGAAGATATTGCCAACAAAGTACGCAACTTTAAAAGATACAGTGAAGTAGAAATAGTAGAGAATATCGCCAATGCCTTTATTAAGTCACTATTGAAAGATGCTAATCTAAGAGAAGATTTTAATGCCGGTATGCGGGAGAAGATTGTCACAGGTCAGCCTATGTATCTCGTTGATTATAATGAAAAGACAGGCAAGGTGGACTTCCATGTACAGAGTGCTATGAGAGGGTTCTATTCACGCTCATCAAGTAATAGATGGACAGATGAGGGTGATTGGTGCTGTACTTTAGAGTATATGTCTATATCGCAAATAATGGCTGAGTTTGATTTAGAAGAAGATGAATATAAACAGCTAAACAGTTATGTTACAGGTGATACATCTGCGCTGTATAGCTATAACTACAACATAGCGGTCTTTAATCCTGCCGATAGCGAGGAACGTCAACACGGTGGTATTCCTGTTTGGCGTGTATGGTGGGTCTCTCCTCGTGAATGGTGGTGGAAACGTTCACCTTCTAAATACAGAGAGGGCGCATACTATAATCATGTAATAACAGATATACGTAAGGCTAAGGTAAAAAAGACAGAAGAAGTAACAAGGCATATTGTTTATGATAGATATAGTGCTGTAATACTTGGCAACATCATTTGTAAGACAAAAGGTGTAGATGAGTATGTTTACAGGTCAGTAGATAGGCCTGGCGTTCCATATTTGCCACTTGTAGCACGAACATATACTGGAGCATCAGAACAACCTAATTCGCTTATTAAACGCACCGAAAACTTGCGAGAGCTATATAATGTTATATGGTATTGTTTAGAATTGAATATTGTTCTTTCTGGTGTTAAGGGAATGATAATGGATAAGTCACAGAAACCTGAGAAGATGAGTACAAAGAAATGGATGTACTATCGTCGGTTGGGTACTATGTGGATTGAGACCATGAAAAAGGGTAGAAAGATACCTGCCACTTTCAATCAATTTCAGAATTACGATGACTCATTATCGCAATCAGTGCAACTTACATGGGAGTTGTTAGGTGGTATAGAGGCTATGATAAGTCGCCAGATAGGTATCACTGACCCACGCTTGGGACAGACTGTTGCCAAAGATCCGGTACATAATGTTATGATGTCGCAAGAGCAATCATCATTAATAACAGAGATACAGTTCTTTGATGCAGACCTTGTATATTCACGTGCTATGTCGCAATATCTGAATCTTGTATTACGCTATGAGCTAAAGAATGGAAAGGTTATTAATTATCTTGATGAGAATCAGGAGGAGATATTATTCCGTATGCCTGCAAACACATTAGATAAAAGTGATTTTACTATACATGCCTGGAATAACATACAGGAAGATCATATGCTTGATATGATACGGCAGAGTGCCATGAGTCAAATGCCTATAGATGGTATTGCTGCACTTATGCGTGTTGATTCGTTGGCAGAGATGGAGAACAGGCTTGCAGAGATAGTCACAGAACAGGAGAATAGGCAGACGCAGTCACAGATGCAGATAGACAATAACAAGGCCGAACAGGAGCAGCGTACATTACAGTTACAGGCAGAGATAGAGCAATATGCACAGCAGATGACAATGCAGCTTGAACAGGCTAAAATGGAACTTGAAAAGATAAAACTGGATAGCGAGTTGCAATATAAGCAATGGGAGATACAGTTTAAAGAAAAAGAACTGCAAGCTAAAACCGATCTTCAGTTACTTGGTGTAGCTAGTGAGAACCAAGTTGAAACAGCTTACTTACAAGAAACAATGCGTAGTAATAGGGTACAAGAGGAATTGGAGCTTAACAGGCAACGCATAGAAGCTTTAATGAACATAGGTAATATGCAGGTACAGAAAGAAACAGTAGATAAAAAAGCACAAGTAGATATAAAGAAAGCAGAGTTATCGGCTACACGCAGGAAAAACAATATAAAGGACTAATTTAAAATTTAAGGACAATGAAAAAAGAAAATGTAATTTTTATGAATGAGGAAACTCAGGAAGGTGTTCAGGGTGCTACCATGTCACAAGAAGAGATAGCATCACGATTAGGTGTGCCAGAAGGTGCAGTCATTGAACAGACAGACGTAGCAGTAGAAAGAACTGAAACGCCAGAAACAGAAGAAGGCCAACAGAGCGATTTTAAGCCATCTTCTTATTGGGATATAGTCAAGGATGTCGAAGGCTTTGAAATGCCCGCAGATGTCACCGCAGAGAACGAGGAGGAACTATTAAGACCATACATAGCTAAGAAGTTTGGCATAGAGATACCAGAGCCGGTTAAAATAGAAGATATTCTGCATCCTGTAGCTAAGAAAGTGCAGGATATGATAGAAAGTAACCCGCAATTATCGGTATTGGACATTGCCAAAGAACTATCAAATGATATGCTTGATGTAAGTCACATGACAGAAGATCAACTTATACGTATGGACATTTTAGATCGCTTTGGATTATATGATGAAGAAAAGAATCCTGACGGTGTTACAGAAGAAGAAATAGAAGACTCGATAGAAAAAATGTCACGTTTGGATAAGAAACAGCGTGCCGCATTGATAAAGGATAACATAAATGCAAAGAATGAAAGTAAGAAATTGGAGTATGCAAAGGTTGTAGAACAGCAGCGGGAAAAGGCTTACAACGAATATTTACAAACAGTAGAAAAAACTTCTACAAAATTACTTGCAGATTTAAAAGATACAACCGATATTTATGGCGTTAAAATCAGTCAATCTGATCTGAACGACTACATAACAGAATTCAAAGAGTTTTTAAAACCCGACAAGGCTACAGGAGAAAGAAAATTAGACCAATGGTTGTCAAACGATCAGAAGCTTTTCAAACTATTTGTACTTGATGTCATGCAGGGGGAAGACTCAATGAAAGAACTCATCACACAAGGAAGGGAATCGGCGAAAGAAGAGATACTTAATAGGTTGAAACTCACGCCACCCAAAAAAGGAACACAAGGAACAAGATTAAACATGCAAGATCCGGAGACTCTACGACTAAAGCTAGGTTCACCGGAGGGAGCAATACAATAAATTATAATATTTTATATAATGAGAATTTTACCTGGTGCGCCAAGAGAATTTGCCAATGAAACTCCGACAACTGCGCACATGTCGAACTACTTGATTAGTTATCCGGAAATGTTACCCCAAGTGTTTACTGCATTTGATATGGAAATCTCTGCATTTTCATCCTTGCTTGCACGTAGGAATATGTATTCCGGTCCGTTGGCATTGAAACCCGAAAGTAACCGTAATGGTTATAAAATAGTTGGTAACCGCAAGGTTATGTGGAATGTTAAAGGCTTCTCCGAAAGGAAGATACGCTTTGTGAAAGATGCTGTATATGATGGCAGTTATCCTGGTCAATATCAAACCATCATCAGGATATATACTGACAGCAACTGGGCATCACCCAAAGATGTTATTGGTCTTGCCGATGATAACAGAACGCAGTTGTATATTGCAGAAGATCGTTTACCCGAACAAGTGGAGCAAGGATGCTGGGAATATCGTTGTAAGGTGAATACCAATGATCCTACTGATTATGTTCCTTCCGGATTGCTGGCTGCTGGTATGGAAGCCAACATTCTTTATAACCAATATGAAGAAATGTCGGAGACCGCATACGAAAAATATACCTTTGACGAAAAGGCATATACCTATCTGACTATCCAGCGTCTGAAATGGTCTATCTCTGGTTCTGCCGCAGAATATAAAGCCAATGCAGTATGGATGCAGCATAATGGCGTAAATATGTGGGTTACCAAAGCCCAGATGGAAATGTTGAAACGTGCCGCCCAATATCGTGAAAACCAAATAATGTTTGGAAAAAGTACTGTAGCTGCTGATGATAAAATCATCATGAAAACTATTGAAGGCTTTGATGTATGTGCTGGTGATGGTATCATGAATCAAGGTGATGGTGCTTGGCGTTTGCCCTATTATGAACTGACAATGAAGCATATAGATACGCTGTTGGAAAATATGGCTATCTATCAGAACTCTTATGGTTCCGAAGTTGCCCTTATCTGTGGTAATCATTTCCGCAGTCGCTTTAATAAGCTTATGCGTAATGAAGCCGGCGTAGATCCTAAAGTTGTTGAAGTCGAAGGACAAGGCAAAGGTATCAATATGGATTATGACTTCTACAAATACAATGGTATCAAGATTATTCCTACCGTTGTACCGTGGTTTGACAGTCCTATCCGTGCATCTATGCTTGGCCCCGATGGTGTACGTACATCGTCTAAACGTGCTATCTTCTGCTCTTTGGGTAATGTTCGTACCAATGAACCTGCTATTGAGCTTCTTGCTCTTGGCAAACGTAACTGGCTGGAAGGCGAAGTAAACGGTATCAATAAGGGAGGCGAAATGGCAAACTCTGTGGATGGTATACACCACCACATATTGTTTGAAACAGGTGCGGCATTGAAAGACCTTAATGGTATTGCCGAAATGTACACTCCGGTATTTGTATCTTAAATAATAACAATAAATAATCATGAAGGATTTAAAGGTAAATAGGAAAGTTGATGCTGCTGTTGCTTCTACTGAAACAGTAAACATTATCGCAGAGCAGAGAACATATAAGACAAGACCATTTTACGTGACACCGATCTATGATGCGGAGACACGTACATATGCAGGCTTAAACATATTCAGTAAAGAGGACATGGAGAAAGCGAATTTTATTGTCAAAGAGAATGAAAGCTATATGCTACAAAATGGTGATAGGCTATTATTACCTAAAGACAATAAAGGACAGTACATCCTTTGTCGTGATCTTATACTGTACGTTATTTACAGTTCGGTACCGGAGATTGCTCTAAGTCGTGCGGAATATAAAAAGGGAATACATTATTTCTATTTGAATAACATTGAGCGCAATGCTGTTATAGAGGTTAGTAAGAAACGCATAGTAGGTAAAGCTTACACAATGCTTTCTGCTGCTTCTATGAAAGACATGAGTGATATGTTGTATTACTTTGGTTTAACACCATTAGAATATTCTGCAGAGGTGGTTGAGAGCAAAGCATACGGTTTTGCTGATGATAGCCCGCAAAAAGTACTTGACTTCTTTGAAAGACGGAGTGTGTCTGATCGCCTGGTATTTGTTAATAAGCTTATATCATATAGGCTTGTATCAAAAGACAGGAATGGATATATAATGTACGATAAGGTTGGTCTTGGTAATGATGTGGAATCTGCTGCCAACTTCTTGTATGATGAAAAGAATGATAAGATCTTTTCCGCCCTTGCTGGTGCGCTTGACGTAAAAGAAGGGCATAAGAACAATTAACAATGGCTACAATAGAAGGATTATATAAACTTGTTCTTGTTGATGTTAGGAAGTCTAAGGTAGGCTCATTGCAGCCTGCTGACTTCAATATATGGATCAACAAGGCTCAGCGTATCGTGGTAGATAATAAGCTGGCTTCAATGGATATTAATACTCGTCACCAAGACGATTTAATGCCCTTACGCAAAAAAGTAGTATTAACACCTGAATTGGAACAGATATATGCCGCACTGCCTATAGACTATTTACGTACAGATGCTATATCATTAACACTCACTAAGGATGATGTTGATTATGATAATGTTTCTTGTTCGTATCTATCTTCAAATAGGTTCGCAAATATTATGAGGAGTCATTATGATAAGCCTTCATTAAAGCTCTGTTATTTTAATTATGGAATAGAGACTATCGACGAACAGGATAAAAGGGTTGTATATGTGTATAAACCGACAGACGCAACTATTACATCTATAAATTTGCATTATTATTGTGAGCCTGCTACTATAGAATACAGTACTGAAAATAAAGATAATGTATTGATATGGAATGAGTCTATGGTAAATGAGATAGCTCAGATGTGTAGCCTTATGTATATAGCAAGTATAGGTGACCCACGTGTACAAACAAATATGCTTATTAAACAACAAACAAATAGTAAACAATAATTACAATGGGAAATTTAAATCGTAACATCACCAAATATTTGATGAACACTGCTGGTGTTGCAGATGTCGCCGCTATCGCTGATGGCAAAGAATCTGGACGCTATAACTTTGTTCTGAAAAAATTTGGTGTTAGTATCCCTGGCAATCTTGCTACGGATGCATATCGTAAAATGAAGGTAAATATCATGCTGCCAAAGACTGGCGTAAAGCAAGTCAGTACACTTGCAATAGCCAAAAAGTATAATCCTAATGTTGCCTCCTATGAGTTTAGCATTAGTATTGTACGCAAGGCTAAATTTGATGGATTCACCAACGAAGTCATTGATGTGATGCATACCTATGACTATGTGAAAACCAATTTCACTACCAACTCGGCTGGTGCTTTTGATGCTGCTGACAAGCATGATATTCTCAGTACTCTTGCTGAACGTATTAATGCTGACAAATCATTAGGCGATAACCATGTGTCTACCGGTGCTGCTGTAGTGGCTACTCTTGACAGTCAAGACGCGGCAACTCTTTTGACATTGACATCAAAAGAATATGGCGTAGCCTTTGAGGTTAGAGTAGATTCCGACTATTTTACTCTTACTAACAGTGTTGCTGCTGAAAATCCTGCTGGCACCTACGAACAGGTAGCCCGCATCTTCTCTGTTAGGGAAGAACACGCTGGTACTACCCCTGTAACTGCTATTCCTGGTGCTACATATGCATTGGTCGAAATTGTGCAATATACTCCGGGTTATGACAATGTTGTGGCTACTGGATATAATATGCGTGAGCAGAAATATCATCTCTATGTAAAGGCTGATTTGATCTCTAATGCAGGAGTGCTGACAAAGAACTCGACTCTTATTGCAGCTCTATATGATGCTACTCTGGATGCAGGGTTCTTCCTTGAAGGTGTTCAGGAAGATGAAGCTTAAATATTAATAGCGTATCATTGATAGTAAAGGAGGGTGGCTGGTGATCTGATCACCCTCTTTTGCTAAATTTTAAACAAAAGACATTATGGCCGGCAAGACATTAGCACAAATTACAGAGTCTATTATAAAGCAAATTAAGCCGCATATAACAGACGATCAGCCCCTGAGTGAGGGTTGGATACAGGATGAGATCAATGATAGCAGAGCGGCCCTTGTACGGCCTTTATATACAGCCAGAGATATGTTCAATGGTTGGCATCAGACATTGGCATTGGAAGCAGAAGATGATTCAAGTATAACAATAGAAGATGAAACGATAGAGTATGAGGAGACATTCAAAAAGATACAACTGCCCGGGACACTTATTGATGGTATGGAATGGAAGAACATACAATATTTAGGAGCACATGGTTATGCTGCTTCGTCAATAGGATTCCAAAGGGTAAATGTTAAAGAGTTTGTGTCGTATGGAAATCATCGTTTTGGCTCTACACATCCATGTTATTTTGTAAATGGTGATGTTATCTATGTAAAGAATTCAGGACAGTATCGATATCTTCTTACGGCCTGCTTTCATGATCCACGTGTAGTTAGTGGTTACAATGTAGAAACATCAGAGTATCCTATACCGCAATCATTACATAGGAGATTAGAAATGATAACATTCCAGCATATAGCGCCTAAGTTAAATCTTCCAATAGACCTTATATCGAATCATTTAGATGAGTCACGTGTAGGTAATATGCAGGAAGCAATAAAGCAATCACTTAATCAGCAACCGGAATGAACACACTATTTCTCACTACGACAAACAGGTTTCTTGATAACACTGGCACATGGCGTTATGAGAATGTTTCATGGCCTGTATATAAGGAAAAGGATTATCGTACCTATAGCGTGAAAGATGTTGATGGTACGTACTTTGATTGTGATATTGATAACTGCATACTTAGTCCTATACCATCACAGCTGGCGAATATGGATCCTGTAGAGTATAATTATCTACGTAGGGTGCCGCAGATAGATGATTATAATGGAGCATACAAATACTTCTTTGGAGTAGATCAAAAAAATAATACTACCGGTCAATACGCTCATGGTGTCTTTGACCACGAAAAGAAAAAGGAGATGATCAATGAGATTAGTCACAACGAAAGCCCGCCCGAATCGGTTCTCGAAAGAAACTTATATATTCAACCTGAAAGCGTATGACAGGGATGATCTCTTTGATGACAAGTTATTTCCTGAACGCAAAAGGACATTCGACTATATACTGAGGAGAAGGATTAAACATATAAGTACGACTGAGACACAGAGGGCAAAGACAAAGGTTATTAAAGGAATGGTAAAGCTTATATTCAAGTTTTACATAAGGGCAATAGTAAGAGAGATATTGAATGGTGAGGAGTTCGAGATACCTAAGATAGGGTTTCTGAGGATGTTGACATTTAAGTTCAACAATAAGTATCAGGGTTATAGCAATGAGAGGCAAATTCAGAAGTTGAGTAATCGTAATGATATGCCTGTAATCTGTGACCAGAGAGATATAAAGAAGCATACACGTCTGGAATATTATATTTCATTACATGGTAAGGCTAAGATGCAATTAAAAGAGAAAATCAAACAGGGTGTTAAATATATAAAATAGCTATGGATAGGGGTTTATTTTCAGCCAGAGAAATATATGCTTCTCTTGCAAGTACGTATAAGCGTAAGATAATGGAGTATGACGAGATAACCATTATACGCTGGTGTTCTGATGTGGTAGCTATATTACTTACTGATGAGCGAGCCACAAAGGAAATGGTAGCAGACATGGGTATGCCGGTAAATCTGCAACTTGCCTTGCCTGATGGAATTGTTCAACTAATACGAGTATATGCCACAGACACTAATGCTTTGGTGCCATATTCACATCAAAGCGCATATGTTTGTTTTGAGCCTAAGTATGAGTTTACCAATATATCGTTTCACTATCGGCAGTTGATGATAGAAGATGGTTATCCTTTGATACCACGCGGATTTGAAAAGGCATGTGAAGCATACTGCATTTATCAGATGTACCATGAAGATTATCTTGATGGTCGTATAGATGGGCAGCGATGGCAGGATATATCGAACACAAAAGATTGGGAGATAGAAGCCGCATCTAGGGCGTGGGACAGCATTAATGATAATGAAGTACAGGCGATAAACAAAATCATAGCCAATACAGGTTATAAAAAGTTTGTGCGATGAGTGAACAGATAATAAACAGTTTTAATAAGGGTATGCATAGTGGCATAGATCCTTCCGTATTTCCAGAGGGTTCATATCGTACTATGCGTAATGGTCATATCTTTGCAAGAAATGACAGGGGTTTTGTGGTAACAAATATTACAAAGCCTAGTGCAGCGTTTAGTTTAACTTCGGGATATGTGCCTATAGGCTCATGTGAGTTTAATGGCAAGCTCTATATAATGTCCTATAAAGCTGGCGCTCCATCTATGGTGGAGTTTGGTGTTTATACGCCTGGCGCTACACCGCTTTACAGCCCTTTAAACACACTTAATACAGGCGGAGGTAGTAATAGTCCATTACGGATACCAGCAAGCCTTATAGGATACTCAAAAGAGCATCTGGTGAGCATGTTCCCACGTGTATCATATGATGGTTCAGTAAACCTTTATATATGCGATGGATATAATGCCAATATTGTTGTCAATACAGAAAGAGAATATATAAACACTGCTGTAAATCCATTAGAGGCAAGTGACTTTGCGCAATTCAAGTCATTGGATAGTATGCCGGAAATAGAAGCAGAGGTAATTGATGGTGGTTATATGAAGCCTGGCAATTACTTTTTTGCATTTAGGTACACTACAAAAGATTATAATAGTACTATCTTTTTTAATCAGATAGGGCCTTATTGCATATCAGAGGATGATAGGGGCACATTGGATATTAATGACATAACGCTACCTAAATCTGTAAAGCTTACTCTCACAGGCATGGATGCTGATTACAGATATGTAGAGATAGCAGTATTGCGCTATTTTGGTGAGACAGAAGTGATGAGTAGTGAGATGTATCTTGTAACCAAAAGGTTTATTGCTGATGGAGATATAGTAATAGATGGAACAGAAGATAGGATAAACATTACACCGGAGGAGCTATTAAAGAATAACATACTTGTATCGACATGTAAGAGTCATCTACAGCATAACAACAGATACTTTGGTGCTAATTGGAAGTCAGACATTACTGATCTACATAGTATACTTTCCAGAGCGGCTGCACGTATCATACCGGAGTTTGTTATTGAACATGGTGATGATGATGAGACTATAATAGCTGATGCCTTTGAGAGAGATTATAGAAATAATAATGCATATAGCAAGATGAAATATAAAGCTGGTGAAGCCTATCCTTTTGCTGTCAGCTTTGTCATCTCGGGTAAATATATTACAGATGCATATCCTGTGTGTGGTTACGATGCTAATGAATTTGATAAAGGGCCCGATGACACGATAGGAACAGTATCTCATACGGTGAAAAATGATATTGTACATTCTTCTTTAAATAATACATATATTGGTTATGAACTGTTTTTACAAAACAAGGGTTTATATCGCTTTCCTATGGCTATCATAGGAGGAAAATACAACACATCATTATGGCGTAGAAGATTATATCTTGGCATGATGGGTATAAAGTTTGATACGTCACTATTATCTGATGATCTTGAAGGTATAGATGTTACAGCAGTAATCATTATGCAGGGGGAGAGGGTGAAGAATTGGGAATCACAAGGGCTTGCTATACCTATGATAGACAGGGTGTGTGTTCATAGACCTGAAATATATTCAACAAACTATGATCGAAATATATATACAAATCAGATAATAGCATTGGGAGATGGTGAAAGGAAAGTATTATTTCCCTGGTATCATAGAAGTGTGGCTAATCACTTACAAAACGACACAGATATAGACATCTATAAATATCATAATTTTCCTGTTATAACAGTAAGAGGTACATTAAATTCTCATAATTGGGATCATCCTATAATGAGTTATAAACAATGGGGATATGTGTCGCCATTCCATAAGGAAAATGATTTCGATTTTCATGATACATATTATGATCAGCAAGGCTGGCAGACACATCCTACATATAAAAATATTGGTATTGACTTTAATAATAAAGAGCGTATATATGTGATGCTTGGTGATCCTGGTCCTGATCCTGTTTATTTTGACTATACTATATCTAATAATCAAATGGGAGCTGAGGTGAAGGATTTTGCCTATATATCACCAGACACAATAAATGCAAGAAAGATATTCTCCGGTGTAATACGTTCATTTTGTAAGATACCATCTTATCCTACTGAGAGTATAAAAGTATCTTCAAATAAAATTGCCGGCGTGGTTACAAAACCCTGGGGCGCATCCGGATACAGAGAAATATCAAGAGGTTTTGAGTATGCTATCAACCCAGAGAAAGAAAATGTAGAGGTATTAGCTTATTTTGATGGCGAGAATGTATTGTTTGAAAAGACGCAGATGGAGGCTGTCAATGAAAACAGTATTATACCTGACGATAATGGATGCATTTCAAGAATGAGAAGTGTTTTTGAAGTATTTGGTCCATTGAATCCAGATGATAATGATGAAGATGATACATATTTTGTTACACATATAAAAGGCAGAAGAAGAACAGAATTAATGCAAGCAGGCATTATGTTGAATCGGTTGATGTTGCGTAATGAGTTTCAGACATCAGAGGCCGATATACGAGTGCCTGGTCCCTATCAGAAAAGACCATATCAGGGATGGTATATACCTCTTCAGGAATGGCCTAGCGGTGAAATAGATCTAACGACAATACAAAATGATGGAAATAAATACTTATCCTTGCCTGTAATCATAACTAATATGTCACTAAAGGCAACACCATACTATTATTTTAAATCTACACGAAGCCTATTTCCCCATCTTTTATATAGCGATTTCATTAATGAACGTTATAGATATAGTCCGGAAACTGAAGATTGTTATGCTAAAGCAAAAGAATCATTTACCATAAACAATGAAAGGTATCATCCTATATCTGTTATAACTCCTACTGATATTACAACAGAGGATATTTACAAGGGTGACATCTTTGCACAGGTGGTTACATTCAGGCTTAACAGATGGTCGCATGAGCCTTTACACAACCCGAGAGAAGAAGATTATCGTCATGGTCAGATAGCACAAGTATTCCTTGAATGCACAAAGAATCATAACCTGCGTATCTCTGATAACGAAAAGACATTCTTTCCTTATGCAACACGAATGGGGCATGACATAGAAGATTATGCTTTTAAATCTAATAGTGACAGGTTGATGAATGAATCATGGTCATACAATGCCGGCCATATGGAATTGAGAGGGATGTTCTCTCGTTATGGTATAGACATTAATGATCCTATGGCAACTGCGGATAAGCCTAACAGAGTATATTGGTCATCAATATATACTGATGGTTCATTTGAGGATGCATACAGAGATATTGCAGTAGGTAATTTTAAAGATTTTAATCCAGAGAATGGCATTATACAAAAGATTGTCAAGCATAATGACCGTTTATTTATTATACAAGAGAGAGGCATCTCTCAATTATACGAGGCAAATAGTCTGGAGCAGTCAGAAGATAGTAGTTCTATTATCATAGGCGATCCTGGCGTATTACATCCTAAGACACACGAGTTATCGACATATGGCACACAACACCCAGAGAGTATTGTAACTGGCGCAAATGGAGTATATGGCGTTGACTGGATGCAAAAAAAGATATGGAGCATACAGTTAAAGATATCGGATAGAGGATACTATTTCCATATAGTAGAAGATCTTTTAGAAAGCAAATCACTACGTACATTCTTTAAAGATTTAGAGGGAGCAAGCTATAAGCCCATGAATACATTGGCTAATACGCTATTTGCTTCAACACCAATAGGTATAGCTAGTGGAGCTGATCAAGAGCTTGGCAAAATATATTTTACCTTTCATACCGGTACCAAAATAGAGACATTAGTATATGATGAGAACCAGCAGGTATTTATAGGCTACTATGACTATACTCCGAATATCTATCTCCCATTTAGAAATAAATGTTTAATGTTTAAAGCTGGAAGTGTCAAAGTTTTACAGCCAGAGGGAGCAACAACATATAATAATACTACAGAAGCAGAAGAAGTATTAGGGCCGTTTGTTTTAGAGTTCTATGTTAATGGTATATCGGGTCAACGCAACTTGTCAAATTTACAAAAAGAATATATCTTGCACAGGATATTTGGTTCTGATAATTTATTAAAGCTGGATGAATATGAAAAAGATATAGAGTGGTCTACAGAATATCAGGATAGCAAGTTTATCAGCACAGAGGATAAGGATGAGTTCTGGAGAACACCATACTTTGAAGATCATGTATGGTATGTACCTGTATCAGTAGCAGAACAGGGAACTGGAAATAAAGGGCCAGAAGGTACCGCAGCATATGAATCATTTGAGGCAGGTTCTACTATGCGGGGTGAGTGGTTAAAGGTAAAGCTTACATATAGGGGCAATGAGGAGATATACATAAAGAATATAGTGACAGACATTTTAAATTCATTTTCATAATGGCAATATATAATCCTCCCAAATCAAATAATTGGGGCAGTGTATTACAGGTAGCAGGGGCAACAACTGCTGCTATTGGTGGTGTAGTAGGGGCTACTGGTGTAGGTCTTGCTGCAGGAGCTGCAATAGCAGGCGTAGGAGCAATAATGTCAGGTGTAGGTTCAGCTATTAGCAAGAATGATCGAATCAAACAGCAACAGTATGACATGAATTACAAGGCAAGGGTACAGAGCGATAATGCTTTGCAGTCAAGTATCAGTAATATTAAAAAAATGGCAAATATAAATCTATAACTATGGCAAAGAATATATCATTATACAGACCAAATATTCCAGTGACTCGAAATATGTATGGAGTTCAAATATCTGGATTTATGCCCGAAGAATTAGAGCAGATTGCAGACGCTGCCTCTCGAAAAGCATCTAAAGAAAAAGCGATAAAAGAGAAAGAAAGAAAAGAGTTAGAGCAGAAAAAAGCAGAAGAAGATAGAATAAGAAAAGCCAACGAGGCATGGGTAAAAAATATAAAAGATCAAATTGCTAAAGCAAAAAGCGAAGGCGTAGATACATCTGAATTGGAAAAGCGATTAGCCGAATATACCAGACCTAAGTATCATACTGAAGATGCTAAAATAGATGATAAAATAGATGATACAAGTACGAAAGTGGACATGTTTCCTTCAGATGCAGAGATGCAGGCTATTGAAAAAGAGGCAGAAAGTGAGAAAGAAAATGCGAAAAATATATCACTACCAGAATTTGGTATAGAAGATGTAAAAGGAATAAAATCTTTTGAAGAGATGCAAAAGGTTGATCCTAACATTTCAAAAAAAGATTATCAGCATGCTCTTAATGCATGGTATATAGCACAGCAAGTTGGTGAGAAGATCGGTATCGACCCACGTTTATTATTTGGACAATTTGGAGTAGAGACATTATTTAGAGATAGGTCTGTATTAGAGCAATATAATTATGGCAATATAAAACATTTTGATAAATCGAATAAAGTTGCAAAGCAGTATGAAGGACAAAAGGCATATAAAGATAATATAACTGGTAGTGAAGATTATTATTTAAGGTTTAATACAATAGATGAAGCAATTGATTGGTATGCAAATCGTTATGCCGAAAATTCAGAAAGTAGATATAAATTAATAGGTGATGCTAAAAAGGATTCACTTGCTTTTGCAAAATCATTATATGATTCTAAATATTATGAGGGCGATATCAACTTACCAGAAGCACAACGCCCGTATGTATACCAGCGTGGTATTGTGTCGCAAGCCAATAAGTGGCTATCAGGTGATCCATTAAGCGCAACAAATTATACAGAAGATCCATATTATTCAGACCCAGTAGAAGAAAGTATACCTTTAACGAAGCTTTCTTTCAAAGGTACAGTAATAGATGGCGTACAGGCATCCGAGACAACCAAACCTGCCGGTATTGCATCATTGGAGACAATGGAACAGGTGGCAAATATGAGAGGCAAGCTTCTTTCGCAAGAACTAGAAAATAAAGAATCCACAACAAAGAATAGAGCCACAACGGAAAATGTTGATTCACTAACAAAAGCCACTAAGGGTGCTAATGCTATCAATGCTGTAAATGCTGCGGTAGGATTAGGCTTAGGCATTTATGGCGCACACCAGATAAACAAGATGCAACGCCCATCTATGGTTTCTGCACCACAGATAGAAGCCGCTAAGATTAGGGATACAGGGGCACAGATGATGACTGCACGTAAAGGTATGATAGAACAGTCTGCTAATACGTCAAGGGAGGCTCTTAGACGCGCTGGAAGGTCTGACTTGAATGCTACCATTACTGCAGGGGAGACAAGGGCTCTAAACGAAGCTGCTGGCTCCATAGAGGGTATGAGAGCAAACATTAATGCCGCCAATGTTGCTGCAGAGAATAGAGTAAGGGAAATTAATGCTTCTACAAAGATGCAGGCTGATCAGTTTAATTCGCAGATACAGGCATCCTTTAATCAATTTAAGTCACAGCTTGGCTCGCAAAATTTGAGTACCACAGTACAGAATATATCAGCTAACTTAGGTGGTATAGCACAAAATAATTATGCAAAGGCACTAAGGGAAAGAGATGAGGATTTGCAACTAAGAATAGCAAAGATAAATGCATTAAATTTATAAGCGATGGCACTATATAATAATACAGCAGGATATATAAATACCGGCATATTGCAACCGGTAATATTACCATATCAGCAAAGAGGTACATCATCTGGTAGTACACGTTCATCATCGGATTCATCATCAGAGAAAGATAAATGGCTTGATGAATTGTCAGATATTGAAGCATTAGATGGAACAAAAATTGCCATCAGAAATCAATTTGTCGCATTAGATGCAATGGAAAGAAATTTACGTGAAATGACAAATTCAGTGATAATGAATGAGTCATCGTCTGAAATGGATATATCTAATGCTCTAAATCAATATAGAGAAGGTAGGGCACAGATAGAAAAAGCCAGATATGATATTATAATGTTTAAAGATAAATATAAACGTGATGTTGACTATTTCAAAGACGATATAAATTATGTCAAGGATGATGCCGGTGCTGCTGCATTAGCAATAGACTATGGCAATGTTGTATCGGGTGTACATAGTGAAGAAACTATGGCTGCTAATCTCTTTGGTGCTGCCAAAGATGGTGTGGTATGGACGCATGATAATGGTGCTATAATGAGTAAAGGAGAGTATCTAAATTATGCCGATGAAAGAGTATCATTAGATCCCAATTATGGTAACGATTATAAAAGAGTAGTACGTTCATCCACAGATAAACAATACAGAGATAATATATCTGCGGAACTAAAGAAAGCAGGTATTACATCAAGTATCACAATAAGTGATTTGTACGTGCAAAAGGGTAATCATAAGATGATAAATCCAGACTTGCTTGCCGGTAAAGGATATGTAAAAACCACACAATCGAGCACAGAGCAAAATGTGCAAATTATAATTGATAATATCTTTGATAAATTATCTGTTGCAGACAAGAACAAAGCTGCTGAGAATTTATTATCATCTGGCCTGAGTGTGGAGGTAGAATTGAATGGAGAGAAAAAAAATGTATCATATAAAGATCTGTCACGTCTTATTGCAGAACAGCATAAGATAGCACAAGATAACACAAAGACGCAGGAAGAGCGGTCTGCGGCAATAAGCAAAGGTATGGAATATGCAAAAACATTCAATGAGGGAGTAAAGACGCAAGCCTATGTTAATGCTATAGAGATGAATATGGGCACGAATTCACAAACATATAATGAAGCACTTACTGCAAGTGGCTCAGACTGGAACAATGAACTCAAGAAGAATCGTATGCAAGCAATGCTTAATCCTTCATATGCCGAAACACTGCAAATGATAGGGGATTCATATACGGTATCAATGTTTGATGATGAAGGAAAATTAAGAAATTATAGTGGCTCATTACGTTATTTCCCGAATAATCAGATTGCAGAAGATTATGTAAAGAATCAAGGTGTTGATCTTGATGATAAGGAAAAAATCTACACAGTTAGCGATATAACAAGCAGCTTTATTGTTGATGGGCGTATAGTAGATCCAATAGGAAAACATAACGATGAACTTGCGGGCATTGCTAATGGAAAGATATTAGCGATGAGTAAAATAGTTATGGTAGCTCCTCCTATAAAAAATGGGAAGATAGATAATACAGGTAAAACAGTATATATCTCAGCCTATGTTTCTGTTCCGAGAAAAGATGCGGAGGGTATAAAAGTATATCAAGCCGAAAAAGTTAGTGGTGATACATATCAAATAAATGATGAGAATGTCTCTTTGAATAGAGTAGCGAAAGCTGGAACATCAGATGCTGTATTTAAATCAAAGAGTGGGAGAAATCCTGAAGGAGTAAGTAGTGAGAAAGGCAAGGATGTTATTGTTCACGTAATGATACCTGTTACAGGTTATGGTATGGCCAGCAGTGGAACACCTAGTGACTATACAACTGCACAAGCGCAATTTGGCATTTCACTACAACAGCAACAGGAAGAAGATGCAAGTACAATAAATAAATACACAGTAGGAAATTAATAATATACAGATATGGCAAAAATAGATTTGTTAAGAATGGCACTTGATGAGGGTGCTCAACCTATGGATGTAGTAAGCCGTATAGGTGATGGCAACGAGATATATATTGGTGATGTAAAAGAGTATGAGACATACCTTAGTGAGAATAATAAAGATAATCCTAATGCCATAAATGCAGAATACTTAAAAGCACTATATGAGCAGACAAAGGAGCTACAAAGAATATACAATGATGGTTATTTTGTTCCTCAGCGTGAAGATCTTATTTCTCCTGTCATGTCAAATGCATTAAAGAATACAAATAATCTATCTTTCATGCAGCAGTCCAAAGTGTCTAATATCCCTTATATAAGTTCTGCTTTAAGTCCTCATGGGTTGCAGAATGTATCTAATCAAAAGAAAGATGCATTTAATGACCCGCAATATGCCGTATTTGAGAAAGGAAAATATACATATCTCGATAAGCCTGAAGATTGGGAGAAGCTGCCTGGTAAATTTGTTTATACTCCTGATCCACGAACCGGAGGGATGACGCTGATGTTAGAACTCGTACCTGATGGTGTAGGTACTGCAGGGCGTGATGAATTAAGTATATGGGGGCCTCCAGAAACATATGTAAAGAATTGGGTAGGAGCAACAGCAGCTAATGCGGGGGCTTTTATTTTTAGAGTACCAAAATATGCTATTAATACGGTACAAGGTATTGATGATTATTTTTCCATTAATATAGGCGGACAATCACGTGACATCTTTGATGATCAAGCGGCATTAGATAAATATGCTAATGAGATGTTTAATCTTCTACAGGAAGAATCAGACAAGAAACTTCTTAGTGATACATTAACACAGCAGGCAGTAGGGAAGAAAGAGCAGAATGAAGTACTTAAAGTCTTTAATTATTTAGAGAACAAATTACCTGTCACCGAAAGGCACAGAATGATGTCTATGCGTTTACCGAAAGATTATAAGCGTAGACAGGAAAAATACAATAAGTCTATAGATAAGCTTGCGTCCTTAGAGAATGTTCAATTTGACGAGATGGTCTATCTTTTAGAGCATGGAAATATAGGTGCATATATATATCAGACGGCCGCTGTATTAGCAGATATGATTCCACAAATAGCCATGTCATTTGCTACAGGTGGGTTAGGGGCTTTGGCAGCAGGTGCAGGAATAGCTAAAGCAATGACAGGTCGTGCTATTGGTGGTTTTATTGGTTCGATGATTGTAGGTGGTGGTCACGCAGTAGGCTCTACGTTAGAAGCATTACAGGATGCTGGGTTCTCAAAAGAAGAGATAGGTTCATGGATACCTGTTATAGCCACCGCTTTGCCTTTAACGGAAGGTCTTATTGGTGGTTCATGGATGGGACGCTATGGTACCAAGAGTGCTTTATCCACCTTTAAAAGGGCGATGGTTAATGATGCTAAAGAGCTATTTGCCAAGACAGGAGGCAAGTTGAGCTTTAGTGATGCGACAGAGATTACTCGTAAATCAGTTATGCGTTTCTGGGAGAATCCGAAGATAAAAGATTTCTTACAGAAGTCCTATTTCACACGAGAATTGCCAGCAGCAGTAGGCTTAGAAGCAATACAAGAAATATCGGAAGATCTAATATATAACTCTGTAAGTCTGGGCCTGAATAAAAATAGACCTGATTATTATAAAGGATTTATTGATAGTGGTATAAATGAATGGTTTGGAGAAGAAGGTGTCTTTAATGGTAAAGAGATGCTTCAAACAGCATTGATAACGATATTTGCTACCGGTATACTTGACACAAGCATGGCTGCCTTGCAGGGTAAGTTTAAAAAAGGATATAGCTCACGTATTCAAGAGATAGGTAAATCTGCATGGGCGCAAGAGCAGGCTGCAAAAGGTAAGTTGGGCATGTTTCGGGATATGGCACGTGAAGAAATGTCTACCTCAGATCATAATACTATATTTGGATCACGAAAGAATCTTTTAGCAGATATTGGTGCAGAGAATATTGTTATTCCGGCAGAGCAAGCAGGGCAATTTGCGGGAATGAATATAGGCAAACTGCAAGATGATGGTTCTATATTGATTGATAATTTAGCTGATGCACGATACATGGAATTTCTGCAAACAATATCTTTATATGAGAATATTGCTAATGAGTATCGTTTAAATGGCACTACAGTCAATTCACAGATGCTACACGAGCTTACAGATGCCGGGCAGAACCTTTTATCGTCAAATGCATTAAGTATCGCCATAGAGCTTAATAATGCGTCTGAGGAGCTTGCTAATTTTGAGAAAGAGAATAAGGATGTAGAAACATTGCAGGGTGAAAAGAAAAAGACCTATCAGCAATTACTAAGTAACAAAGAAGAACTACAGCGTAAATTATCCTATTACACTACATTAGAAGAGGGAACACAATACTCAAAGGCAGTAAATGATAATGTAAAGACATTTTTGTTTACATATGATCAGGCAGAAGAGAAGACTAAAGAGCAGATGAAGTTGCAGGAGTTAGATCTAAAGAATAAGAAGGTCTATAATACCATGCGCAAGAATTGGAATCTTAGATTACTAACAGAATATAATTATGAGCAGATAGCAGATGTTTATAAGGCAATGCTTAACGATAAAAATCGTGTCTTAGAAGAGCGGGCCAAATTATTGACACAGCTAAAGAATATTAAACCGGAGAACTTTGGTTCTATATCACAACAGACAGATGCATTTGTCGAACAGTTGACAAAGACATTGGAGTTGAAAGATAATAAGAAGTTTGTATCCGGAATGAATGAGGTGACAGCTCTATTTGATAATCTACAAAAGAATATATACTCCGAGATTAATAATCGTTTTATGCCCCCAGCCATGGTCGCAGAGATGACGGGCAAGTATACAAAAATATACGAAGATGCATTAGAGCGTTTAGGAGGGATAGCTTCTACAGAGGTATCATTAGAAGATAATCTGTTAAAAGCAGGTCTTGATGAGATGAATGCCATGCTGATAGCACAGTCTATAGAAAGTGGCGCAGAGCTTGAAAGCATTGGCATTTCTGATGAGATGAAAAAGATAGCAGCACCTATTGTAGAAGAAGCAATAGCGCCCGAGATGGCACGTAAGGTTGCAGTCCCTAAAATATATGATTTCTCTGAAATGATGAATAAATATGATAGCGAACTTCAAGAAAGAATAAGTGAGCTTTCAAAACCATTCACAATAACAGATGCCTTTAATAGATGGATAGAAGAAGTAGAGCATAAGTTTGAGAAAGCTATTAATGCTATGGATAAAGATGCTGATCCTATACCAAATAATGAATACTATGGTATGTCGCAAGAAAGGATAACAGCAGACATACAATACTATTGGAGTATAGCTGAAGCATTAAAGAAAAGCGATGATATGGCTAAACGTCTTGAAGGTAAGAAATTGTTTGAACAACATTCTACTAAAGACGAACAGGAGCTGCTTGGCATAATGAATGATGCAGAGAAAAGAAAAGTTATTGATGATAAATACAATTCGCTTAATGTGAAAAAGCGTGAGTTTGAACAAAAGGCCGGTATGCTTCTAATGAGTTCATTAGCCAAACAGAAACATACAGGTTCTATTATGCTTCAAACGCAGATACGCCATTTATTAACCATCATTGATAAACTCAATCTTAGAGAAAGCATAGATAAAGATATATATGAAGATCTTGTTGCTTTGAATATAGATGAGATTATTGAAGTTGAAGAGAATGGTGAGATAGAGAAGAAGAGTATATATTCTATGCGTGGTAATTATAATAGCGCAGTAGAAGCAAAATTACTTAAAGCTAATGTGGCTCGCATAAATGTTATAGACCATCTTCAAAATCAGAATATATTACAAGATAAAAAAAATAAACAGATATTATTAGAGCCTTTCACACTATTTCGTGATACAATAAACCCAAGAGGAACAAAAGGCACAACATCATTCTTGTCGTCTGTAAGTTTTGACGGTTCATTTGAGAGACCACAATGGGATGAAAACGGTAAGATGGTATCTTCATTGCTTATTTATGATGCTGCTGAATTACGCTATGATGCATCAAGGATAGATCTATATAGTGTAAATCCTTTGGTAGGCACAGAATTAAAGTCGGCACGAAAAGTACATGTAGAAGCATTACAGCAATATAGTTCACTTTTAGCTATACTTAATATAAACACAAATGATGAGAATATAAAGAAATACTCTTTGCGGAAGATATATAATGCACGTAAAAAGATATATGGCAATGTGAATAATAATCCCTCGACCTATGAGCAAACAATGGTAGAGGACAATGTTATTGCTTTATTGCTAGCGAATACTATTACAGAAGATATCAATGCGCTATTCAAAGACACAGCTACCATAACGAATATCAATAATGCCTTCATTATTCCTGGCGACTATGGCACAGGTAAAACACAGCATGTATTTCGTAGGGTATTGCAGATAATGAATATGATACAAGGCAATATCAAAGATAATTTAGATTTGGATATATACACGCCAAGCGAAAAACTTTCTGAGACACATAAGAATACATTTAAAGGTTTAGTAAGAAATATAACAGCGAAATCTTTCAATGATTTTGATACTATGGAAGGTGCAAAGAAAGGTGCTGTAAAGTTTATAATCATTGATGAAGGTTCATTACTTAGTGGTTTAAATAATAATGAGATTGAGAAGATACAAAAACGTGCTGCTATAGGAGAAGGTAAAACAAAAATCATTATTCTTGCTGATATAAACCAGATGCGGCAAAAAGAGGATATGAAAACGAATGACAGGTATCCTCCTATCATGCGCTATGCATTTAAGACAGCCACACTTACAGAGCAATTCAGTACCGACTCACCTATCATACAGCAACATGCCGCCTATTGGAAAGCACGTGCATCTATAAAGACATCTGTAGATACCAATATCCCTATGGGGTATTATGAAACACATAATGGTCATAACTATGGTGTACGCTTTAATAAGACAGAGACAGAGATAGCTCAAAACTTTTTAGGTGCAACAAATTTAAATAAGGCATTGATATTTGAAGATTACTATCATTATCAGGAATTTATTAATTCTGCATCGGCAGAGATGCGTAATAGCTTGACAGACCCGAAGAATAATGATAAGATATACTTTTTATATTATGAAGGCAAGCCAACAGATAGAGTAATACAGGGACTCAGGGAAGAAGAAGTATACCTTATGCGAAATCCATATCAGATGTTTTTTGGTAAAACAAAAGGTGAGCAACAGTATAATGACTTCGTAGGAGTGTATACGGCGGTCGGTAGAGCCTCCAAATTCTTGAACATGAACATTGGTGCCACAGCAACAGAGAAAATGGCTACAGAGCCCTCTAAAGCGTTTTCTATTGGAAGAATAGATGACAATAGTAAGCTTAATAAAGATAAGGTCGATGCTATGCGTTTAGAAGCCGAAAGATTGTTTACTGAACTTGCAACAGAAGATGAGGCAGAAAAAGGTGCCAAAAACGTTGGTGAAGAAGCAGCTAATCTTATAGAAGAAGGCGAAGAGAAAGGATCAGGAACAGTACCATTGGAATATGAAGAAGGTAATGTAATAAAGATAGCTTATAAATCGTGGGCTTCTGAAGAAGAGGGAAGAGATGTATATGCATTCAGCATACCTAATTATGGTACATATGAAATAACGCTTCCTAAAGATGCGGAGAAAGTTGATATTGCTATAGCAGCAGAAAAGGTTTATGAAAGCGTATTAGCAGAAGCAAAGATCAAAGGGAAAACAAAAAATAAAGGTGGCAAAATAAATAAGCTGAGTTATACAATAAAAAACGCTGATACCACATATACAATTAAGGTAGGAGATACCACAAATAAAGGAGATATATTTGAGATATACACACAAGATAATATATTAAACGTTGCGGTAATAAGACCAGATGGCACTAAGGAGATATTAAATGGTGCAGGTCTTGTTGGATTGACTGTCCTGGATGCAAACGAAGATATAGATATAAAAAAGGCATTTACAAGTCAGGCATTTATGTTTGATAATTTTAATGCAATATATGGAACGCCATATATGAGCTTTGGAGAACCAACAGAAGAGTATGAAGCTATACGTGCACTAAGGGCATATATAGTTCATAATGCTGCTGCATTAAATATAAAGATGAAGATGGTTGCTTATCCGCAGCAATCAACATATTTCGGTCAGACAAACACATTAGAAGAAGGTTTCAGACTTGTTATAGATTTAGATGGTGACGTTGAGAAGATTCTGCTATCTCTAAATCCAAATGCAATAAAAGAGGGTGCAGTAAAGGAACTTATTAAGAGCATCAATAAAGATAACGTAAAGAACTATGTTGAAGATCTAAGGCACATGGCAATGGTAGCAGCACCTTTGGTATCTCCAATGTATAAAGCAAAGAATGGGCGTATAGTAAAAGAGAAGCCCTACTATTTCACACTAGAAGGCGATCATAGTAAGCTGATTCCTCTTATAATAGATAACTACAATAAGGTTATAGATGCTGTAACTGATGAAAAGATAAAGATGCAGCTATTTCAACAAATGGGAGCACAAATAGCTATTGCTGAGATGTATATAGCACATATCAATGATATAAAAAAGAGTAATAGCAAATCACCAAAACCAATAGACAATGCAGTAAGAGAGAATACATATGTCAAAGTAGAATATGATAATAAGATACAAAAACCACTTCCTGTATTCTTGGATACATTAAAGAAAAGTGGGCGTTTCTTCTTTGATGAGGATTCAATGGCAAATCTTAACTATGATGAACATGGTAGATTGCGGTTCTATTTTACAATGCAGCCGATAGAAGGAATAAAACCACACAGCTTTATTGTCAATATAAAGACATTAAAACAATCTGGTGCTGTTGCTGTACAAAAGATGATGGAAGAGGATAAGAAAACATTGGCTGCTATAACAACTAATAGTGATGTATTTGATAGTAGAAATGACAAGATATCTGCCGCATTTGATGCATTTGAGAAGGCTATAAGATTGACACATGCATATAGAATACTTGCAGCAAATAGGGCAAACTTAACATCAGCGAATAATAAAAATCAAAAAGCAAATAAGCTATATAGTAAATATTTTCAATTTGGTTATAAAGGTGGGTTTATAAATATCAATGGTGAAACGACAAATGAAAAGAAAGAAAACCTTTCGACATTAATAGATCTTATATATACACAGTGGCAAGATGAGTTATATAATTATGTCACCAGAAATGTAGTAGAGGAGAATGGAGTAAAGAAATTGAAAGGTTTTCCTGAAAGTGAATTGGACAAGATGTACGTTCAGATACGTAACATTAATGACGAACACTTCTTTTTTAGCTTAGATAATGGTATAACAAAGAGTGTTGGTAATGCTAATGCACAAACATCATCAAATGAAGAAATAAGTCCAGATACTAATACTAAAAAGAAAAAGAAAACGTCATTGTTTCAGGAAGCAGCTACAGATACATTTGATAATGAATATATTTTGGAGCAGCAGGCTAGAGAAGCAATGAAACCGATCTTTGGCGAAAAATTTACAAAACAAAAAATGATCTTTGTAAATGGCTTTATCAACCATAATGGAAAAATAGCAACAGGTATGGCAGAAAACGGTTATATGTATCTTGCCAAGACAGCAAGAGGTATACGGTTCTCCACACCATATCATGAGGCTATGCATATTATATGGGAAGATTTAATAGATCCTGTAGCACGTAAGAAGTATGAGCATCTGGCACGTAAGATAGCATTAAAAGAAACAGGGAAAACATTATATGGTACAGATTTAAAAGAGTGGATGGCAAGTGACTTTGCCAAGAGAGTAGCTTATAGACAAAACAAGCTTACTCATGATGATATCTCTGAGTCATGGAAGGTAAATGCTAAAGAGATGTCATTGTGGCAAAAATTTAAAGCTGTAATGAACGATATACTCAATTTCTTTGTTAAGTTCCGCAATCGTATGGACATATTCTATGATGAAATACTCAACGGTAAATACAAAGAACAAAACTTATCCGGTAATACATACAAATATTTTGAAGAAGAGACAAGTGATAACTTTTCAACACCAGAAGAGGAAGCGTATGAGAACGATGAAAGGACAGATAAGGTAAGGCAATATATAAATCTAAAAAAGAATGTCCAGACAATATTTCCTGATGCGACACAGATCCTCACCAGGATAGAAAATAACATAAGGTATAATATGCTAAAGACATGCTATTTAGGAAATCAATATATACCTAATAATCCAAATATGCATGATATGCATCAGGGCCTTATGGATGAGATTGAGACCTGGGAAGATTATAATGAAGAGATAGGTAATATGCAGGTTCTTGTGAATGGGAATTTGACATTGGTTAAAGATCTCAAACCTGAAGACTACAATAATATTGAAGCACCAACAGGAGAAACATTAACAGAGAGAGTCAATCTTGCTAAGAGTTATATGCGTACCTTCTATATCAGTAAAAGGGAAAATGTTATAATAGTAATGCAGCATATGATTCCGCATTTCAATCCGGATGATGATTATATAAAAAGAACAAAGAATACCAACACGCAATTTGAAAAAGATAATTATGATCCATATACTGATGGCTTTACTACAGAGCTAAAATTGCATATGGCTTCAATACCAAAGATAAGATTGCTAAATGGTCGTCTCGAAATAAACGAAGAAACAGGAGGGTTCATAGATCAAAGAGCAGCCGAAAATGCGTATTTATATCTCGGTGATAAAGCCAGAGAGATATATAAACTTGACTATGCTAAAGATCCTGATCAAGCAAATATGACTACTGCATTTGAAAAAGCATTGGCTAATGAAATAAATGGCTTATATGATGGACAAACTAATGATGATGGTACATTCAAAAGTGTAAACCTAGAAGTATATGTTTCTTTGGCAATGAAATTCTTTGGCATTAATGTCTATGCGTTATTTGATGGGAACAGATATTATAATGAAGATAATACGGAATTTTATCCATTAAAGAATATAGCAGGTATCATAATAAATAAATATAAAGGAAAAAAAATAGATACTGAAATTGCTTTGGCCGAAATGCAAAGAGCAAGACACATAGCTCAATTCTTATCAATGTTTTCCACTAATGCAGCATCAAAGAAGCTAACAAACAATTCAAAGCAAGTTATAAGTAAAGTAAAAGAAGATGTATTCACTGATACATATGTACAATACAGTAAAAATATCTATGACTTTATAAATAATAACATGAAGAATGCGCTGAATGGAAAATTTCAGTTTGGAATGTTATATAACAAAAAGGCCATAAAAGATATTAAGCGTTATATTGATATAGACGAAGATAATTCTATTAGCATAGCTGGTGAAAAGTTTGTCACTGTTCGTAGAAATGAAAAAGGCTTAAAGCGATATATATATACATCTAATTTAAATGCTAATAGGTATATATCATTGTATGATATTATTAAAAAGTCTATTGGTTTACCCAAGAATGCACTAAGTAATAGAATGTTGCGACGTTTGTTCAGAGAAAATGACAATATGCCGGCAGCTATCAGAGAATCTATTATGAATCAAGCCATAAAGAATACAAACTTCAAATTGCATGATGCTTTGAATTCTATGGGTGCAAGAAGCATGTTTGAGCAATATGTGGCAAATATCATATATGCTAACATGGCACAGATAACCAGCTTTGATTTGGATATAACATATAGTGTAAATGGCCAGACAGAGAAATATAATAGAAACGCAGACATACGTGAGCATGTAAGTGCATTAGGAGATATATTGCAAAAGAATAATGACAGTACAGTTACAATTAAGTATAAAAATGATAGTGGTAAATTTGTATCTATAAATGGTACAGGTATGTCTTTACTTGGAAAACTCTTTAATGAGAAATTCCTTGTGAGCAAGCTTCCAATGTTGTCGCCTGTATATGATTATATAAGTAAGTTGGGACTGCAGAACGTTCTTAAAACAGGTAATGCAGATGAATACTTTACGTCTATAGGTATACCTTTACCCACACCAGCACAATTCTATCCTATTACAGAAGCTCTGGCAGCATACGTGGCCTCTCAGACAGGTAACAACAAGTGGCAGACAGTGCGTACACCTAACAAGAAAACTAAGCCTGTGGTGCAAGGGAGTAGCATTATGAACGATATAGCCGATGGCTCTGCTTCACGTATGAACATGATAAGTGCCTTTTATGAGCAGCATGAAGAAGCAAAAGCACTATCACCATATTTCGATAAGAAAGGCAATAGTTTAATTCCTTATATGTCCGGTAATGCAACAGGTGGCACTTTATCTCTTGATCATGTCGATTCATTTATGGGACTTGAAAGAAATTATGGCGGGCAATATACGATGGGGAAAAATGAAATAAATACACACGACTTTTTCCTTTCCGCATATAATATATTCATGTCGAAAGTAAAGAAGTCTACTACCTATACTCAGGTAATAGCTACACCTGTTATGACTATTTCATCAACAGGAAAGACATATATATTGAATCACATTTTCCGCAATGAGAAAGGGCACATAGTAAATGTGACACGTACAGATAATCGTACACGTGTTGAGTTGAATTATGAATTGGCTAAAGCACAAATCGTCAATCAGGTAAAAATCATAGAAAGAGAGATAGAACTTGCACGTCAACGCTTTAATGATTTTATTAATGATGTTAATGCAATAATACCTGAGAAGAATCTACATATATCATTAGGAGTAACCGAAAAAACGAATAAAAGGGATATAAGCAGAGATGAATTCATTCAGAATAATGCTGAGCTGATAAAGAAGCAACTTGATAAATTGCCATTAGAGTTACGTATGGAGATTATAGAGATGGCACGTAAGAGCAATCTGGCAAAAGGGAAAGACATTATTATTGATGATGCTAATCTTTCATTTAGCATGGGAGAAGTCGTCATGGATGACATAAAGGATTTGACACATGGTAATAATATATATAACAAAACGAACCGGGAAGCATTATTAAAAGCAAGCGACAAAGAGGCTGAGAAAGTTCTAAAGAGTATATTTAGAGATGACTTTATAAGCTTTGTTGATTATATGACCGAAATAGGTCTTGATGCCGAATCAAGTTTTGTGCGCAATATGATAGATGATGCATTCTATGATAAAGAGAATAAGACATTTGAATTTTATAAGAAAGATGCATCAGAGGTGAAGAGCCTAAATAATAGCTTATTTGCTTTCTATATGATGTTCCATATCAGCAATAACGCTTTCGATATACTTAATGGCAATCCATTGAGTTATAAGGG
>Ga0255344_1001147_pt1 | contig 36910 bp, 29 predicted proteins | sample wastewater_treat_5_FD_192414 | JGI IMG/M metagenome (GOLD analysis project Ga0255344, IMG submission 192414) | Wastewater microbial communities from Lulu Island WWTP, Vancouver, Canada - plant18 | ecosystem: Engineered > WWTP > Wastewater > Unclassified | place: Canada: Vancouver, British...
CTGTTGTGAATTGCTTTCAAAATTTGTATCTTTGACGTTTAGAAACAGCTGTATCACTTTGAACAAGTTCACCAGGCATGTTGTGAATTGCTTTCAAAATTTGTATCTTTGACGTTTAGAAACAGCGAAGGGCACGGTCTGATTATCAATAAAACTGTTGTGAATTGCTTTCAAAATTTGTATCTTTGACGTTTAGAAACAGCTTATTATATTAATGAGTTACGCCCGAAAAGTTGTGAATTGCTTTCAAAATTTGTATCTTTGACGTTTAGAAACAGCCTCCGGAATGCCGTTCAGATAACGGTCGGTGTTGTGAATTGCTTTCAAAATTTGTATCTTTGACGTTTAGAAACAGCCGTAGTCATCAACATAATCTAAAATTGATGGTTGTGAATTGCTTTCAAAATTTGTATCTTTGACGTTTAGAAACAGCTAAGTAAAACGGAGGTCATAAATACACGAGTTGTGAATTGCTTTCAAAATTTGTATCTTTGACGTTTAGAAACAGCATGTTTTGATGTCTTGGTTGAATGCACTCTGTTGTGAATTGCTTTCAAAATTTGTATCTTTGACGTTTAGAAACAGCTTACTACTGATGATACGGTCAAGGTCAAAGTTGTGAATTGCTTTCAAAATTTGTATCTTTGACGTTTAGAAACAGCCTGAACCTCTGTAAGTCGTTTTTAAACAATGAATTAAATGCTGTTTTAGAAAATAAAATCCCATCGAAATTGATGGGATTTTATTTATTTTTAATGCACTTTTTCTATTTCAGAAAAGTTCCAATTGCTGCACAGGAGCATTGAGAATAACAGATTTTTTGCCAATAAATAGTTCCATATCGCCAAATTGTTTGTCCGTAATACGCAAAATTCCAACTTTTCCATATTCAGGCAAGGCTCTTTGCACACGTTTTATATGCACATCGGCATTTTCAGCACTCGCACAATGGCGTAAATAGATGGAAAATTGAAACATAACAAAACCATCCGCTACCAATTTTTTCCGAAAATCAGCATACGCTTTTCTATCCTTTTTTGTTTCGGTAGGCAAATCGAAAAATACTAATACCCACATAATTCGATATTCACTGAAACGTTCCATTTTTTATAGTTCCGGATAAACTATTTTACGCGCCTCGCCATTAAAACATTTGTATAACGAAGCCGTTGTCCTCGCTACGGCATTCATCAACACGCACATTTGACCATTGATAGGTACATCAACCTGCGGCAGCGACAAGAATTTTACTTTTAACTCTTGCGACAGTTCCGAAATATCCAATCCACTCGCTAAAATTTCTACTACTATTTTATCGACTATTGGTCTATACGGCTCCATCACATCGTCGGCTAAACAATAGGCATTGTAACGATTGTGGTGATGAATGCCCAACGTTGGCAACAAACCGCTCACCACCAACGAACGTGCAACAACTGCCCGCAAAACAGCATAACCGTAATTGAGTAAATTGTTGGGCGGAATACCTTCTCTCTGTCTTACAAAATTGGGAATAGTCGGAAAAACTGTTTTCCAATAATAAGCAGCAGCACGAGCTTCTAAATTATCACTGTCTCCACTTTTTACATCTGACGCCCACGCCAACATATTTTTTGCCGGTTCTCCGGTTACTTGAGCCAACACGGCAGCTTGATTTCTAATTTTATACTGCACCGTTTGCTGCCAAAGTTGTTTTTTTAACGGAAGTGATGCGTCAAGTTGGTTTCTGAAACGTTCGTTTTGAGTCGTATTTCCGGCAAGTGGAAGCATTAAGCCTACAGGCATTCGAGCACTATTGCAAGTAATTAAAGCACAGTTGTTTTCAAGCAACGCCTCCATTGCTCCGTGGGTAATGGTAATCTGTTTATTATCAAGTACTACCACTCCAACATCCTCTATCGGAATAGTAATAATAGCCGATTGCTTAAACGAATCCGGCAAGTTATTTTTCTCTACTTCGGGAAATTTTATGACCAATTGGGAATTTTTTAACGACAAGTAAGCCGGATTACTGAAATATAAGGTTCGTTTAATCATGGTACTACAATTGTTAATATTCTCCAACAGAAACTATTTGACCTGTATGATTTACACGAACTTTTATAATACCGTTAATTGCAGATAAACCACATCTTTTCCAAGTTATATCTTTCAATTCTTTTTTATCATCAACTGTTGTTTCCAAATGATGTCGAAAAAAGTAATCTTTAATAGTTGTTTTTTGCACCCTAAACAAATTCGGACTAATTAAAGCATAGTTTTCCGGATTTAATAAATCAATTTCATTAGGATCAAAACCTGTTTCTTTGTTTGGGAACACAAAATATTCATTCTGTTTCATCGTAAACAAGAAATTCCATCCCTCATCACGCTTATAATCTTTGTCAATGATAGGAAGTCCTAAATTTACTCGTGTTACAGCTTCAAAAAATGAAACCACATTTTCTTGTAAGTCGCCATTAGCATCTCGATAAATAGCGACGTGGTGATTATTACTTGTGCTGACAAAGTCGGACGGTTGAACCTTTCCATCAGTATCAAGAATTAATTTACCATCTTTATCACGTTTTTCATGCAAAGCAATGGCATTGCTTACACCGGTAATAGTTACACTCTTTATGGCGATACCTTTTTCCTTATTTAACCAAATAGGATTTTCGTCGAGATTTGAAAAAGCTTTTTTAGCATCCCCATCGTATTCTTTCAAACGTGCTTCAAGAATTTTACGAATATTTGCGTCTATTACTTTGTCGAGTTTTAAATTGGGTGAAACATCTTTTCTAATTGTATAAACAGTTTCTAAACTTACCGTTTTTACTCTCTCCGGTAGTTGTTTTGAACAAGCTTTATCCAAAAATATAGGATTTTTTTCCAAACTGTTTTTACCGGTAAAAGCCTTTTTAGGGTCGTTGTTAAATTCTTGCAAACGACGCAACAATGCCTCGCGATAAGCAGGTTTGCTTACTGTTACTATTTTTTCAGCATTAAAATCGGATCCAACTTTTTCAAATTTCGTAACATATTGTTTAATACTTCCGTAAATAGTTTCATTGTGCAGTTGTCCGCGTGGCGTTTGTTGTTCTGTTTTGTTTACACCTCCTTTTCTTTTTGTAATGTTGATATTCTGTGTTGTAACTTTATTTTTTGCTTTTATCGAAATTAAGGTGTTTTCCAAATGATGCTTTACCTCTGCCCTAAATTCATCTAAAGGTATTGGCGGATTAAATTTAAGTTTTCCGTGGCTGTCTCTATAAAGTTCTTTTTGTTCAATACCATATATGCTGCCAGACTTGTCACTACGGGCATTTAAGTTATTCAGATACTGAATGATACTTCGCTTTGTAAATGCAATTGTAAGTGCGTCCATTGCGTGATGACGATGGTCGTTACGTTTTGTCCAATCTTTTATACGAGAAATTTGCCTGCCATCTTTGTCTTGATAGTATTCCGTTAGCCCTAATTTATCGTATTTATCCCAATTCAACTCCTGCATTACATTAATCAATTGCCAATCTTCACGTAAACGGTCGGTAACGGCTCCTGTGGTAGGTACAACAAATTTTACCAAATCTTCCAATATTTCTCGAGCCTTTTTTGCAATGTATTGTGAGTCTCGCAAATCACGTTCTATAAAACCGGACGGAATGTCAGCCTCCTGCATCAATAATTTATTGCGTTTAGTTTTAGAAATCAAACCTTTTTTACACAAGTCTTCTACACGAGTTTGATAATCAGACAATCCCTGAATACCATACTTTTCTTTTACATAATCGAATGCCGTAAGATTGCCTTTTTCTATGTTTATGCTTCGGCTCTCTATGGTTTTATTTGAAAAAGAATCATCAAAAAGTTTTGCTTGAGGAATAATATGTTCAATATCAAACTCTTTACTAAATAGTTTTTCTTGCGGAATGTATATGTTGGAATAAAGAGTCTTATAACCGTTATCTTTCAATTCAAGATATAGTTTATAACGAATTATGTCGTTGCGGCTCACATTGGTTATACCAAATTCATTCTGAAGGATTGCTCTATACTTGTCATGTTCAGCTTTAACTTGAGAAATAGCTTTGGTCATTTCTTCTCGTTCTTTGGCACTCTTTTTCAGTTCTCGTGCCAACTCAATACGAATTTCATCGGGCTTCCCATACGTATCAACAATGCAGTTCACCACATTTATCATCTGGTTCAAAATTTTTTCTACTACAGGATTGCGTAAACTGTTTCGTGGCAGAAGTTCCAATTTTTCTTTATAAACTTTATTGTCTAACTCCTCTTTTGTTAAAGATTTTTTGGAATGACGATAGCCTGCATATTCACAAGCAACGCTATATTCGCTACCTTCTTTCATATACGGTAATATCTTGCGCATTGCTTTCGTACTGAGATTACCATAATCCGATTGAAATGTAACAGAAGCAATGAGTTTAGCGTATTCTTTTTCAAAGCCATACAAAGTAGAAATTTTATTCACAAGTTTTTCGTTTCCAACTTTTGAATTGTCTCCTTCAAATGAATACAACAAGTGCCACAATTGATAGGCTGGTTGTTTTTCAAACTCTTTGCCTTCAAGCGATGAATCAAAATGCAATATTTCTGTATTATAGCCTAATCCTTTAAAAACAGGTTCAACTATTTCCATAACTTCAGAATATGACATCTTTGAAAAATCATATTCTCCATGACCACTCAATTCAATAATCTGTTGATAGGCTTTAAATAAAGCTGCTTGTGTACGATTCCCTTCTACCTCTTTATAATTCAAATCCAAATCTTTGTGATTTTCAAACAATAACTTTAAAACTTCTGTTTTTGTTAGTTTTTCTTTAATAGAAAGTTCAGCAAAAAGAGCTTCTTTTTCTTCTTGTTCCAAATCTTCGCCATTAACACTAAGATTATTTAGTACTTGCCATATTTTGAACTCTTGAAACAGAGGAGACGATTTTGGACAAACTCGTAATCCTATCGTTTTTATTTTTTTCTTTCCGTCAACTTCAACCTCTACCTGTTTGTTTTCAAATTCACAAAACGAAATCAAGCCTTTTTGAGATTTGAGAGGTCGTTGATAAAAGATAACTACATCTCGAATCTCTTTTTTCAAATCGGCAGATAATTCCTTATGAAATTTGGATTGCGTCTCCCATATTTTTTCAAACTCATCTAAATAATCTTGTCGGTAGAATACTTGATTTTTAAAACTGTAATTTGGATTTTTATCCAATTCAGCCATTTGGTACTGTCCTACAGTCTGTTTGTTAAAGTAAAGTTCTTTGCTACGGTCACTGATGGCTCCAAGATAACCGCTTGAGTTATTAAGTTGAATATTTATTTGTTGAATAACAATTACAAATTGTTCCAACTCCATTTTTTCGGAAAGTGCTTTTGTTCGCCATTCATAATTTTCTTCCTTTTGTTCGGCTATTTTCCCTTGGCGTTTTACGCCAACCAATTCAAATCCATTTTCTTTAAAATGTTTAGCACATATAGCCCACACTGCATCACGCTTTTTGCCACGCAATTCTTCTTTCAAATCCAAAGAAAGAATGTCGGGATAAAACTTCATTTGCTTATCGAATACTTTATCAAATTCAGCCTCCAAATCAGAACGATAGAAATCAGGAAGATTTTTACCTCCTTTTTTTAATAAAGAAAGAGAATATTGTCCGGGAGTTAGGTTGTTTTCATACATTTGTTTTACAACCTCCATTCCGTCTATTAATTGACCTTCTTCATTTGATTTTACTTTTCTACTACTCTTATATCCTCGTTTTTTGTTTATCATCAAAAGAACACGTGCCAATTCTTCCAATGAAATTTCTTCTATTGCCGCTTTTGCCCTTAAACGGTAGGTTTCAAAGGTTGTGTCATTGCCATTTTCCGATAAAATAGTCTCGTCTGTAATAAAACCGTTTTCCTTTAAAATTTCAATTAAGTTTTCACGTCGAAGTTTATAACGTTGAAGATTACGGCGCATACTACGCTTGAGTGTTCTATCTGCATTGGTTGTAATACTTTTACCTTTTTCAAAATTTTGCTGTTCGTCAACCGTCAAAGGATTAACACGTACCCCTAATTTAATAATAGAAGATTTTTCTTCATTATTTTCCGCTTCATTTACTAATGCCCATCCTATACTGGTGGTGCCAAGGTCTAATCCAAGAATTTTTTTCATGATATTTGTTTTATATTTTTGCAAATTTAAAAAATATTTTTAATTCAAAAGAATTTTGTCAATTAAAAAACTTGTACTAACTTTGTCGTACAAATTTTGAAGCAATTCACAATAAGGATTATTCCGTTGTGAAAACATTTGGATTGCTCCTTGTCCACAATCAGGGAGCTTTTTTTATGGTTAAGAAGTAATAAGAAAAGTTTATTCTGTACGAAGCAGATTACTCATAATGCCGTCAGAAATGAAAATACCGGCACGCGTAAGTACTAAATGGGTCGGTGTGAGGCGCAATTGCCCGCTTTTTAAATATGGTGCGGCTTGCTGCATAAGATAATCGACATAATCGGCACCAAACAAAGTACGTACCTTTTCTATTGCAAGACCTTCGCAAGTGCGCAAAGCAGTAATCACCATATCATCGTAACGTTCGCTACGGAAAAGATGTTCGATTTCGTAACAATCCAAACCTTGCTCCATTGCCTCACAAAAGCGCAGCGTATCAGCGACATTGTACGAACGTTCGCTACCGTTGTACGAATGGGCTGCTGCTCCAACACCCAAGTATGGTGTAGCATTCCAATAAGAAGAGTTGTGGCGCGACCTAAATTCAGGTAAAGCAAAATTGGATATTTCGTAATGCTCGAAACCGTTTTGCGTAAGCGTATCGATAAGCACTTCAAACATACGAACCGAAAGTTCTTCGTCTATTTCACGCACTGTTCCCTGCTCTTTCATGCGCCAAAGCGGTGTTCCTTCTTCGTAAATAAGATGATAAGCGGAAATATGATTAACTTCGTGTTCTATCGCCTGCAACAGCGACTCTTGCCAATCGTCGATGGTTTGATTGGGCAATCCAAACATCAAATCGATGCTAATGTTGTCAAAGCCGAAACGTTTCGCGCGTACAATGGCATCTTTCGCCTCGTTCGATGTGTGGCGACGGTGAAGAAAACGAAGATGAGCATCGTTGAAACTTTGCACACCCATACTTAAGCGATTGAATGGAAAAGGCGCAATGGAACGAAAAAAAGCATCGGACATATCATCGGGATTAGCTTCCAGCGTCAATTCTTGACAATGCGACAACCCAAAATTAACCTCCAACGCCTCAAAAATTTGTTCAAAATGCTTAGAAGAAAGCACCGATGGCGTTCCTCCACCGAAATAGACGGTTTCAATCGTTGCACCGTTAAGATAATCTTTTCGTGCTGCTATTTCGGAACACAAGGCATCTATATAACGATTCAGGAACGAAAAATCCGTTCCTGAATAGAAATCGCAATAGATACAGCGACTTTTACAAAATGGTATGTGAATGTATATTCCTGCCAAATCTTTTTAGAGGCTGTCGCCAAAATCGGCTTTGAATTTTGCCACCAGCTTATCTTGCCAATCGGAAACAGGTTCCAAGCGACCGAAGAAGAAACGCAACACTTTAGGTTCTTCTACAAACTTCAAACCGCCTACCAAATGGCGATTTTCGTACAGCCATACCAATCTATCGACAACATACTTAACTTGCGACAAGGTAAACACGCGACGCGGCATAGCCAAACGCAGCAATTCCATTTCAGAAAAACGTTCCGAACCGTCTTCATTACGTTGTTCCGAAAGCGTACCACGTTCCATACCACGAATACCGCCGGTGATGTAACATGCCGCTGCCAAAGAACCTGCCGGATATTCTTGTTGAGGAAGATGTTTCAAAAATTCCATAGCATTGATGTGACAACCCAATCCTCCTGCGGGTGTAATAACCGGAACACCGGCTTTTTGCAATTCGTTGCACATATATTCGATGAACAGCGGACCTTGTGAAATAATGTCTTCATCCATTGTTTCATCTAAACCTACGGTTATCGCTTCCATTTCACGTACCGACATACCGCCGTAAGTCAAAAAACCTTCAAACAAAGGCACAAACTCTTTCATGCGCAAGCATTCTTCTTTTTTACGAATACAGATACCACCGCCACGGGCAAATCCCAACTTACGTGCCGAGAAATAAATGATATCAAAATTTTTCGCCAATTCAGCGGTAATTTCACGAATAGTCATATTTTTACAAGCCTCTTCGCGAGTTTTTATGAAATAGAGATTGTCTTGCAGCAAAGAAGCATCCATTACCGTGCGAATACCAAACTCTTTACAAACGGCACATACCTCTTTCATATTTTCCAACGAAAGCGGTTGCCCACCTATCAAGTTAGTACCCGTTTCGATGCGCAAAAACGGAATACGTTCTGCACCTACTTCTTCAATCAACTTACGCAAACGCGGAATGTCGAAATTACCTTTGAACGGATGAGTACTATTCGGATTCAAACCTTCTTGTATTACCAATTCTTCCACTCTGCCGCCCATTCGGGTAATGTGTGCCTTGGTAGTGGTAAAATGGAAATTCATCGGAACTACATCACCTTCGCGAACATAAGCCGTTGCCAAAATATTTTCGGCAGCACGACCTTGGTGAGTCGGCAAAAAATAATTCATTCCAAATATTTCGCGTAGCTTTTCTTCCAATCGCGTAAATGTTTCCGAACCCGCATAGCTGTCGTCGGCACGCAACATAGCAGCTTGTTGGTTGTCGCTCATAGCATTCACGCCGCTATCGGTAAGCATATCCAAGTACACATCCTTGTTTTGCAAAAGGAACGTATTGTTGCCGGCGGCATTCATGTGCGCTTTTCGCTCATCAATCGTCGGTAAAAAAAGTTTCTGCACAATACGTACTTTGTGCATCTCTAAAGGAATTTCTTCTCCACTGTAAAATTTTATGTTAGCCATAGTTATATATTGGAAATTAAAAAACTTTGCTAAAAAACTTTGCTAAAAAACTTTGCTAAAAAACTTTGCTAAAAAACTTTGCTAAAAAACTTTGCAAAAAAACTTTGCAAAAAAACTTTGCAAAGTTAGTGATAATTTTTTAATTGAACAGAGCCAAAAAGAAACAAATCAAAAAAAACATTGTTTTTGCCTTTATATCAATGTGTTTATGCTACTTAATAGATTAAATCGTCGCCCGAAGACGGCAATACATAATCTGTCGATGTCGGCACTTGGTCATTTTGACTGTTCGAACCATTGACCGCTTTCGAACTTATAATTTCATAAGGATTGGTTTCGTCATCTTCGTTCATAAAACGCGCAAATTCGCTCTTAAACCTCAAATCGACTGTACCTATCGCACCGTTACGGTGTTTAGCGACAATGATTTGCGCTATTCCGCGCATATCTTTATGCGTAACAGGGTCTTCCGTGATTTTATAAATTTCGGGACGATGAATAAAACACACTATGTCGGCATCCTGTTCAATAGCACCCGATTCGCGCAAATCGGATAGTTGCGGCACTTTGCCATCGGCTGCGGTTCGACTTTCCACACTACGATTCAACTGTGAAAGCGCAATGATAGGAATATCCAACTCTTTAGCCAAACCTTTGAGCGACCGCGAAATGATACTTACTTCCTCCTGACGGCTGTAAAAATTCATTCCCGAAGCATTCATCAGTTGCAAGTAATCGATAAAAATAACTTTTACACCATGTTCCCTCACCAATCGCCGCGCTTTGGTACGCAATTCGAGTACCGAAAGGCTTGGCGTATCATCAATATAAATGGGAGCATCGTACAAAGCATTGATTTTATGGTCAAGTTGCTTCCATTCGTGGTGCTCCAACTGTCCGTTTTTAATTTTGTTACCCGAAATTTCGCACACATTGACTATAAGGCGATTTACCAACTGCACATTGGACATTTCCAATGAAAAAATAGCCACCGGATAACGAAAATCCACCGCCATGTTTTTTGCCATAGAAATTACCAACGCCGTTTTTCCCATCGCAGGACGTGCCGCTATCACTATCAAATCGGAATCTTGCCAGCCGGACGTAATCTTGTCCAACCTATGAAAACCGCTTTGTAATCCACTATAACCATCAGCTTGTTTGGAAGCCTCTTGAATGCGGCGTAAAGCCTCCTGAATAATTGGATTGATTTGAACAACCTCTTTCTTTACATTGCGTTGCGACACTTCGAAAAGCATTCCTTCTGCCTCTTCCATCAAATCGTCAACATCCGTTTTTTCGTCAAAAGCTTTGCTTTCTATCGATGCAGCTACACGTATCAGCTCGCGAGCCATGTATTTTTGAGCAATGATGCGAGCATGGTATTCGATGTGTGCCGCCGACGACACTTTAGAGGTCAATTCGGCTATGTAATACGGACCGCCAATTTCATCCAACACGCCCATTTTACGAAGTTCCTCAGTTACCGTATACATGTCCACAGGAGCATTTTGCACTGCCAAATTGGTAATGGCGGTGTAAATTTTACCGTGTATATCCTTGTAAAACGAAGCTGACGAAAGCAGTTCATTGACACGCGCATAGGCATCTTTTTCGAGCATCAGAGCGCCCAAAACGGACTCTTCCAAATCGAGAGCTTGCGGCGGAACCTTGCTATAATCGATAGACGGCAGCGATGTCGTTTTTTTTCCTTTATATGATTTTTTTTCTTCCATATCACAATTTTTTAGCAGTACAAAAGTAGTAGAAATAACCGTAGCAGACCTCTTTTTTAACAATTTGTTATAGAGAAGATTTCAACAAGTTTTCAAACGATTTTCAAACGCTATGCAATATACCGTGTTGGGCAAATAAAAAGGAGGACAGTTTTAAATTGTCCTCCTCCCTTAAAAATACATTATGAAAACTACTTATTAAGACCTATTATCTCAATAAGTCCAAACAAGTCTTAACTTACTGCTAATGGTTCTATTGAAACAAACGATTTGTTTTCGCGTTTTTTGCGAAAAACAACAATACCGTCAGTCAATGCAAATAGTGTATGGTCTTTGCCTATACCTACATTGTCACCGGGGTTGTGAACAGTACCGCGCTGGCGAACGATGATGTTGCCGGCTTTAGCAAATTGTCCACCAAATATTTTTACGCCAAGTCGTTTGCTTTCCGACTCGCGACCGTTTTTTGAACTACCTACTCCTTTCTTATGTGCCATTTTTTTCTAATTTTTAAGGGTTAAGCTACAATTTCATTAATTTTTATTTCTGTAAAGTTTTGACGGTGACCATTCAGTTTACGGTGCCCTTTACGACGTTTTTTGTGAAAAACAAGCACTTTATCGCCACGAACGTGCGAAACAACTTCTGCCACAACTTTGGCACCTTTTACGGTAGGAGCTCCTACAGCAATTTTGCCTTTGTTGTCAATTAACAATACATTTTCAAACTCTACTTTAGAGCCACACTCGGCTCCTTCCATGCGGTGCACAAAAATATTTTTGCCCGCTTCTACCTTGAACTGTTGACCAAGGATTTCTACAATTGCATACATTTTGTGTATCTTTTAAAATTTGATCGGGAGGCGGGATGCTAAAAACTCTTCAACAGTGCCACTTGAGTGCCTCTTTGCGAATCGGACTGCAAAAGTACAACTTTTTTTTGGGATAGCAAAACTTTTTTCAAAAAAAATCATTTTAAGTGTAACGGCTGTTTTTTAGAGCTATTTTGTACGTTTCAACCCGTCATCTGCATTCTTATTTTTGGCGGTTATACCATTTTTATTTGCCACAATAGTTGTCCATGCGACAAAAAAAGCATAACTTTGTAAACGCATCTTTTGCACAAAAATCATGAATGTAAACAAATTTCGATTACTCAATATCTTGTTTATTATAAGCCACTTGCTTGTAATTGGCGGTGCTGTCTGTTATTTATCGGATTTTCGGGGCATGTACATTTTTGGTGCAGGCGCAGTGATACTTACTATTGTGCGTTTTTTGAGCACACCGCCTTCAAGTGATTTTCGCATCCAACGCCTCAATCGTATGCAAGCCATTAGTACTATTTTACTTCTTGCCACTATCTATTTGATGTACAAGGAGTTTACTTCGTGGGGACTAACTCTCACCATAGCAGCCATTATCGATTTAGTCATTGCTTTCCGCAAACCATCATAACGAACAATTATGCAAAATACTGTTTTGTTGGGAAAAAACCTGAACGAATTGAAGGATGTGGCAAAAACTCTCGGAATGCCGACATTCACAGGCAAGCAATTGGCAGAATGGCTCTATAAAAAACGAGCAGTTTCGTTCGACGAAATGAGCAATATATCGCTCAAAAACAGGCAAATTTTGGCAGAACATTTTACTATAGGACGCACGCCGCCCATCAAAGAAGCTGTTTCGATTGACGGCACGAAAAAATATTTATTCCAAACTGCCAAAGGCACAGTTGAATCGGTATTTATTCCCGAAGATGACCGCGCCACGCTCTGCATTTCGAGCCAAGTAGGTTGCAAAATGAACTGTCTGTTCTGCATGACCGGCAAACAAGGTTTTTCAGGTAATCTTACTGCCAGCGAAATTTTGAACCAAATACTTTCCGTTCCCGATAGCGAAAAACTTACTAATTTGGTGTACATGGGCATGGGCGAGCCGATGGACAACACGCTGGAAGTGCTGCGTTCGTTAAACGTAATGACCAGTGAATGGGGATTGGCATGGAGTCCGCGCCGAATTACAGTGTCCACCATAGGATTAATTCCCGGTATGAAGCAGTTTTTGGAACATTCGGAATGCCATTTAGCTATCAGCCTGCACGAACCGTTTTCGGACGGGCGTTTACAACTGATGCCTGTAGAAAAGGCTTTTCCGATAGCCAAAGTGATAGATGAATTGAAAAAATATGATTTTGCCCACCAAAGACGGCTTTCGTTTGAATACATTGTGTTTGAAGGTATAAACGACTCACCACGTCATGCCATAGAATTGGTGCGATTACTCAAAGGAGTGCCGTGCCGCGTAAATCTTATCCGTTTCCACGCTATTCCGAACATAAAACTGAAAAGTCCAAGCACGGAAAAGATGGAAAAATTGCGCGATTACCTAACAAACAACGGTATTATTTGCACTATTCGCAAATCGCGTGGCGAAGATATTTCGGCTGCCTGCGGTATGCTATCGAGCGAACAAAAAAACATAACAATTTGAAAATCTGATATTAAAATTTAGAATTATGAAACGATTTTTTTTCATCACATTGGCGGCAGCTATGACACTACTCTACGGATGCCGCAACACGGACGTACTTTTGCCCAACTCCATCGGTTCAATATTTGAAGTACTGGTGGTTATCGACCAAAAAGATTGGAAAAGCGAAGGCGGCAAAGCGCTGTTTGATATTTTGAATGAATCCGCCCCTGCTCTGCCACAGCCGGAAGCACTTTTTAAACTGTCAAAAGTACCTCACAACGCTTTTGACCATTTGGTAAAACCGGCACGCAACATAGTTGTTGTAACGGTTGATTCGCTGCTTTACACCAAAGCAAGTATGAAATTAGCGAAAAACAAATGGGCTAAAAATCAAATGGTTGTATTCATTACCGCACCGAACAGTTCTTCACTCGCCAACTACGTAATGGCAAAAAAACGCACAATACAGCAAGCTTTTATCAATTCGGAACGCGCCAACCAAATGGACTACTACAAAGCCAACGCCAACCAAACTGCTATGAAAAAAGCTTACGAAAAATTCGGCGTGCGCATTACTCTGCCAACTGACCTGAACAAATATAAGGAAGCGGACAACTTTTTGTGGATATCGAACGGCAGCATTGATGCAAATAAAAATATCATCATTTATGCCTATCCCTACACTGACCAAAAGCAACTTACCGAAAAAGAATTGTTATCCAGACGCGACTCTGTGCTAAAAGTTAATATCCCCGGTAGCGTTGAAGGTTCATATATGGGTACCGAATACGATGTGATACCCCCGATTATGAAAGAAATTTGGGTGAACGACGCTTACTGTGCCGAAATACACGGATTGTGGAAAATGAAAAACGGCGAAGTAATGGGAGGCCCGTTCGTTAGCCACTCACGCGTGGACGAACTCGGCAGCCGCATTATTACTGTAGAAGGCTTTGTGTTTGCTCCCGGACGTGACAAACTCAACAATATTCGCCAAATGGAAGCCATGGTCTATTCGCTCCGTTTGCCGCAAGAAATTAACGAAATTACCGTTACTGCCAAAGCTAACACGCGTAAATAAAAAACGAGTTTAAAAAAACAACATTAATATGGAAAAACTTTTAAAAATAGGCATCACACAAGGCGACATCAACGGTGTCGGCTACGAAATAATTTTAAAAACATTAGCAGATAATCGCATTCTCGAAAACGCTGTTTTCATTATCTACGGCTCGTCGAAAGTGGCGGCATTCTACAAAAAGCAGTTGGAAATGGACAATCTGAACTTTAACATTGTGCGCAAAGCCGAAGAAGCCAATCCGCGCCGCATTAACATTATCAACTGCTGTAATGACGAAATAAAAGTAGAAATGGGAGTTCCTACCAAAGAAGCCGGTGAAGCCGCTTTCAAAGCTTTGGAAGCCGCCACCGACGACCTCAAAAACGGTATTATCGACGGCATAGTAACCGCTCCTATCAACAAAGCCACCATACAATCGGAACGGTTCAATTTCAACGGTCACACGGAGTACCTTCAAAGTAAATTCGACCAAAACGAATCGCTGATGCTCCTCGTAAGTGACAGATTGAAAGTGGCTTTGGCTACCAACCACGAACCCATCAATGCCGTGGCAGGATTATTGACAGAAGAACTTCTGCTTAAAAAATTGACCTTGCTAAAAAAATCGCTCCAACGCGACTTTATAATACGTCAACCGCGCATAGCCGTTTTGGCATTGAATCCGCACGCAGGAGATGACGGGCTGATAGGGAAAGAAGAAATCAACATCATTGCACCTGCTGTAAAAAAAGCCAACGAAGAAGGCATTATTTGCGTGGGTCCACTGGCTGCCGATGGATTTTGGGGTTCGAGCGAATTGACCCATTACGATGCAGTTTTGGCAATGTACCACGACCAAGGACTTGCACCTTTCAAAGCAATAGCCATGAACACCGGCGTGAATTTTACAGTCGGTTTGCCCATTGTGAGAACATCGCCCGACCACGGCACCGCCTACAACATTGCAGGTAAAAATTTGGCAAACGAAAACTCGTTCCGACAAGCTGTTTTTGCGGTATTCGACATCGTAAAAAATCGGAATTTATATGACGAAATCAACGAAAATCCATTGCAAATCAACGAAAAAAATTAGAAACAAATTGTTGATAAATTACTTTTCTCATTCTTAAAAAAAAATGTAACTTTGCAAAGTCGAAAAATAGAGGCAAAAATAACGACCGATTTTCGCAAATCATGCACATTTTCAGAAAAAAATTTTTCATACATCTAAAACATTGCCGAAACATTTACGCAGTGAAAGGTTTACTGCCTCAAAAAGGAACAAAGACAATAAATTAATAACAAGCTGTTTGTGCGCCGTAAAAGCGACAAACAGCTTTTTTAATAGTTCAAAAATATACCACAATGACACCACAAGTAAGTATTATCATGGGCAGCGTAAGCGATCTTCCAATAATGGAAAAAGCAGCGCAAACGCTCGACGAATTCCACATTCCGTTTGAAATGCACGCCTTATCGGCGCACCGCACACCGTCCGAAGTAGAGACGTTTGCTCGCGAAGCTGCCTCACGCGGCATAAAAGTCATCATAGCAGCAGCCGGAATGGCGGCAGCTTTACCCGGAGTTATCGCAGCAAACACCACTTTGCCCGTTATCGGCGTTCCCATCAACGCTTCATTTGATGGTATGGATGCACTTTTGGCTATCGTTCAGATGCCTCCCGGCATTCCTGTTGCTACCGTAGCCGTAAACGGTGCAATGAACGCCGCCATTTTGGCAGTGCAAATATTAGCAGTGGGCGACACACAAATAACCGACAAATTAACAATTTACAAAAAAAACCTCAAAACTAAAATTGTAGAAGCCGATGCCAAACTCGGCACAATAAAGTACACATACAAAACAAATTGATTGACAATATGAACTATAGAATTTTTGTAGAAAAACGACCTGAATTTCAAGTAGAAGCGAAAAGTTTGCGCAATGAGTTGAACAATAATCTTAATCTGAAAATCAGCACATTGCGACTAATAAACGTGTACGACCTGTTTGGTTTTACAGAGGATTTGCTTAAAAAAAGCCGTTTTCAAGTTTTCGGTGACATTGTAACCGATACTGTGAGCGACGCCATTGACTTGACTGCAAAAAAATATGTGGCTGTAGAATATTTGCCCGGGCAATTTGACCAACGCGCATCGACAGCTGTCGATTGCGTAAAGCTCATTGACCCCACTGCCGAAATTCGTATAAAAAGTTCTAAATTACTGATATTCGACGACAATATTTCCGATTCCGATATCGAAAAAATAAAAAAATACCTTATTAACACAATAGAGAGCCGCGAAAAAGATTTGACGACCCTTTGCGACAACGAACAAGCCGACTCAAAACCCGTAACCGTACTTAACGGTTTTATACAGATGCAAGACAACGAAAGGGAAAAATTTTGCGAAGAAATGGGACTTGCTATGAATGTTGACGACCTGCAATGCGTCATAGACTACTTCAAAGCTGAAGGACGTGACCCCATTGAAACGGAATTGCGCATTCTCGACACCTATTGGAGCGACCATTGCCGTCACACCACTTTCACCACCATTTTAGAAGAAATCACCATTAACGAATCGTTCATAAAATCGAATCTTGAAGAGTCGCTTGAACTCTACAAAAAAATGCGACACGAACTTAACTGTACGCACAAAGATATTTGCTTAATGGACATAGCGACCATTGGCGCACGCTACCTGCGCAAAAACGGCTATTTGGACGATTTGGAAGTGAGCGAAGAAAACAATGCTTGCAGCATTTTTGTAAACGTTGATGTGGACGGAAAAACGGAAAAATGGCTCTTGCAATTTAAAAACGAGACACACAACCACCCCACCGAAATAGAACCTTTTGGCGGTGCTGCTACTTGTTTGGGCGGTGCCATACGCGACCCGCTTTCGGGACGCAGCTACGTTTATCAAGCGATGCGTGTAACCGGCGCAGGAAACATTTACGCACCAATGGAAGACACTCTCGAAGGTAAACTGCCGCAACGCATCATTTCGACTAAAGCCGCCCACGGTTATTCCAGCTACGGGAACCAAATAGGATTAGCCACTACTCATGTACGCGAAATCTATCACAAAGATTATTTAGCAAAACGCCTTGAAGTGGGTGCCGTTGTGGGCGCAGTAAAAGCCGACCATGTTCGTCGCGAAACTCCCGCACCGGGCGATATCGTACTGCTGATAGGAGGACGCACAGGTCGTGACGGAATTGGTGGTGCCACAGGTTCATCAAAAGAACACAACTTGCAATCGCTTGAAACGTGCAGCAGCGAAGTGCAAAAAGGTAATGCCCCCGAAGAACGCAAATTAGAACGTTTTTTCCGCAGACCTGAAGTAACTCGACTAATTAAAAAATCGAACGATTTCGGTGCAGGCGGCGTTAGTGTCGCTATTGGCGAATTAGCCGATGGATTAGACATCTATTTGGACAGAATTTTAACAAAATACAGCGGACTTAATTCAACCGAACTTGCCATCAGCGAATCGCAAGAACGTATGTCTGTAGTCATTGAAGCCGCCAATCGTGCCGAATTTGAAAGCTATTGTCATAGCGAAAACATTGAAGTGGTACACATTGCCGACATTACAGATACGCAACGGATGCGTATGTTCAACAAAGGACGCAAAGTGGCTGATTTATCGCGCGCTTTCATCGACAGTGCAGGCGCAAAACACTACGCCAAAGCAACCATTGCAACTGTAGAAGAAACCAATCCTTTTCTCCGTAAAGTAGAAGGCGCAACGCTTTACGACAAAATGGTAACCAATTTAAGCGACGACAACGTAGTGTCGCAAAAAGGTCTTATCGAACATTTCGACTCCACCATCGGTGCAAGCACCGTGCTGATGCCCTTTGGTGGCAAAACACAAAACTCCGAAACTCAAGTAAGCGTACAAAAATTACCGGTTTTACACGGTAACACCAATTGCGCTTCCATCATGGCTTTCGGTTACAATCCGTTCATCACTTCGTGGAGTCCTTATCACGGCGCAGCTTACGCCGTAGTAGAAGCCTGTGCCAAAGTAGTAGCTGCCGGAGCGCGATTCGATAAAATGCGTTTCTCGTACCAAGAATATTTTGAACGTTTGCAAACGGCGGAATCGTGGGGAAAACCCTTGAGCGCACTTTTGGGCGCATTGGAGATGCAAGAAGCGTTAAAACTGCCTTCTATCGGCGGAAAAGACTCCATGAGCGGCACTTTTCAAAACATCAACGTACCACCTATGCTTATGGCTTTCGGCATCACTACAGTAGATGCCAACAATGTCATCAGTACCGATTTGAAAGCAAGCGGAAATCACCTCTATCTCATCCGCCACACACCTCTGCGCAACTATATGCCGAACACAGAACAATTGAAGAAAAACTTCAATTTTGTCAGCGAAAACATTGAAAATAAAAAAATTCTATCAGCCTACGCCATCGGTTTCGGAGGTATCAGCGAAGCTATTTCAAAAATGGCATTCGGTAACGAAATAGGCGTTGACATCAATTTAAACGAAGCCGACCTTTTCAACTACAATTACGGCTCAATTTTGGTAGAAAGCACGCAAAAACTGGACTATGCAGACGCCGAATTTATCGGCACGACAATAGCTAAACCTGTTATAACCATTAACGGTGAAACAATGGATTTGAAAAAACTGTGGATTGCCAACACAGAAAAATTTCGAAGCGTCTATCCCGACAAAGGAGAAAACAACGCTACTGTAATGCATTATACACCTGAAAAACGAACATTCACTTACAAAGGCGAACGCGTAGAAAATCCAATTGCTTATTTGCCGGTATTTCCGGGTACCAACTGCGATTATGACACCGCAAGAGCATTCCGCAAAGCAGGTGCAAAAGTAGTTCACAGTGTTTTCCGCAATCTTAGCGGCGAAGACATTTTAGCTTCTATTGCTGAAATGAAAGCAAACATTTCTCGCTGCCATATTTTTGTACTTTGTGGCGGTTTTTCGGCAGGCGACGAGCCTGACGGCAGTGGAAAATTTATTTGTAACGTGTTACAAAACAAAGAGATAACCAACGAAATTCATCAACTTATCAACCGTGGCGGTCTCATTCTTGGCATTTGCAACGGTTTTCAAGCTTTGGTAAAATCGGGACTTCTTCCCTACGGTCGTTTGGGTTGCGTTACGCAAGAGTCGCCCACTCTGTTCCGCAACGACATCAACCGTCACATTTCGCAAATGGTAACAACACGTGTCGCTTCAACCAACTCGCCTTGGCTGGAAAGTTTCAACATCGGCGACCTGCACACCATAGCCATGAGTCACGGCGAAGGAAAATTTGTTATCAACCCACAGTTAGCCAAAGAATTATTTGAAAATGGTCAAGTGGCATTCCAATACGTTGATTTGCAAGGCGAAATTACTGTCGAATCGCCCTACAATCCCAACGGTTCCAACTACGCTATTGAAGGCATCATCAGCAAAAATGGTCAAATACTTGGTAAAATGGGACACAGCGAACGCTACGAAGAAAATCTCTTCAAAAATATCAGCGGCAATAAGCACCAAGATATTTTTAAAAACGCTGTCAATTATTTCAGACACAACAAATTATAAAATAACAAATTATGCAAACATTAACGGCAACAAACTTCAAGTTTCCGCAACAGACAAAAGTTTATAACGGCAAAGTTCGCGATGTCTATTTTGTAGGCGATAAAATAGTGATGGTAGCGACTGACCGAATTTCGGCATTCGACGTTATTTTACCAAAAGGTATTCCCTATAAAGGTCAAATACTCAATCAAATAGCATCGATTTTTTTAGATGCCACTGCCGATATTTGCCCAAATTGGAAATTGGCTTCGCCCGACCCGATGGTTACTATCGGCGTGGTCTGCAAAGGCTTTCCGGTAGAAATGATTGTACGCGGCTACTTGTGCGGAAGCGCATGGCGTGCCTATAAAAGCGGTGTGCGCAAAATTTGCGGCGTGAAATTGCCCGACGGTATGCGTGAAAATCAAAAATTTCCCACGCCCATTATCACACCTACTACTAAAGCCGAAATTGGCGAACACGACGAAGATATTTCCAAAGACGAAATCATTGCCAAAGGATTGGTTTCGGCTGAAGAATACGCCATTTTGGAACGTTACACGCTCGCCCTATTCCAACGCGGAACAGAAATTGCCGCTCAACGGGGACTTATTCTTGTAGATACAAAATACGAATTCGGTACCCACAACGGCACCATCTACTTGATGGACGAAATACACACCCCCGATTCGAGCCGCTACTTCTACGCCGAAGGCTACGAAGAACGCTTTGCAAAAGGCGAACCGCAAAAGCAACTCTCTAAAGAATTTGTGCGCGAATGGCTGATGAGCAACGGATTTCAAGGAAGAGAAGGAGAACAAGTTCCGGAAATGACTGACGAAATAGTAGAAGGCATCAGTACCCGCTACATAGAATTGTTTGAGCAGATAACCGGCGAAAAATTCCAAAAAACCGACACTAAACAACTTGAACAACGCATTGAACAGAATATTCTCAATTTTTTAAAATCAAATAACTAATTCCATGGCAGTAAGTTACGAAAAGGCAGGAGTGAACCTCGAAGCGGGCTACGAAGTGGTGCGCCGCATCAAAAAACATGTCGCCTCTACAACACGTATAGGAGTGATGGGCAATATTGGTACATTCGGCGGAATGTTCGACCTCTCTGCACTCAACATCAAAGAGCCGGTGCTCGTGAGCGGTACCGACGGCGTAGGCACTAAACTCAAATTGGCGTTTGCAATGGACAAACATGACACCATAGGCATCGATGCGGTGGCTATGTGCGTTAACGATGTTTTGGCGCAAGGAGCCGAACCGCTCTACTTTTTGGACTACGTGGCTATTGGCAAAAACGACCCTGTAAAAATTGAGCAAATTGTTGCCGGTGTAGCCGAAGGCTGCCGTCAGGCAGGCTGCGCACTTATTGGCGGCGAAACAGCCGAAATGCCCGGAATGTACGAAAACGGTGAATACGACATTGCCGGATTTACTTGTGGCGTGGTGGAAAAATCGCAAATAATTGACGGCTCAAAAGTAAAAGTCGGCGACCTGCTTATCGGCATTGCTTCATCGGGCGTGCATTCCAACGGTTTCAGTTTGGTACGCAAAATTTTCAGCGATGCCCGCCTCGACCTATTTACCCGATACACCGACCTTGACACCGAAAAAACGCTTGGCGAAGTGGCACTCACTCCTACAAAAATTTACATAAAACCTGTATTGGACGTGGTGCGCAATTGCGATGTTCACGGCATAGCGCACATTACCGGCGGTGGCTTCGACGAAAACATTCCACGCATACTGAAAGAAGGACAAGGTGCTGAAATAGAAAAAGGTAGTTGGGAAATTTTGCCGATTTTCCGCTTTTTGGAACAACACGGAAAAATTCCTCACCGCGAAATGTTCAACATTTTCAATATGGGAATTGGAATGGTGATGGCTTTAGATGCCGACGAAGCCGAAAAAGCCATCGCAATTTTGACCAAACACGGCGAAAAAGCAACCGTAATCGGCAAAGTAACCGACCAAACGGGTGTGGTCATAAAGTAAACAAACGATGAACAAAAAAACCAACATCGCCGTTTTCGCCTCCGGCAATGGCAGTAACTTTGAAGCTTTGGTGCAAGCCTGCAAAAACGGCACCATTGCTGCCGACATACGCATTTTGGTGTGCGACCAACCGAATGCCTACTGCATAGAACGGGCAAAAAACCACAATGTGCCTGTTTTTGCTTTCAAAGCGAAAGAGTTTACCGACAAAGCGCACTACGAAACGGAAATTTGCCGTATTTTAAAAACTTACGACATTGAATTGATTTGTTTAGCGGGCTATATGCGCATTGTCGGGCACACGCTGCTGCAAGCCTACGACGGTAAAATACTTAACATACACCCTGCTCTGCTTCCCGCTTTCAAAGGCGCACACGCTATTGACGATGCGTTTCGTTTCGGTGTGAAAGTGTTCGGCGTAACCGTTCATCTCATTGATGACACCATCGACGGTGGCACTATTGTAGCACAGCGCGCATTTGAATATTACGGAAACGACCGCAACGAAGTAGAAGCCAAACTCCACGAAATAGAACATCAACTCTATCCCGAAGCAATAAACATAATTCTAAAAACACAAAAAAAAATAATTCATAATGAGAGCATTAGTATCTGTTAGCAACAAAACCGGATTGGTAGAATTTGTAAAAAACCTCAAAGCACTCGGCTGGGACATTATCGCCACCGGTGGCACTATGAAACTGCTGCAAGAGAGCGGCATACAAGTTATTAATATCAGTGAAGTAACGGGATTTTCCGAAATTTGCGACGGGCGTGTAAAAACATTGCATCCCAAAGTACACGGCGGACTTTTGGCGCGCCGCGACAATCCCGACCACCTCAAAGCATTGAAAGACAACGGCATCGAATTTATCGATATGGTTTGCGTTAATCTCTATCCGTTTGGCGAAACCATTGCCAAACCCGACGTTACGATAGAAGATGCCATTGAACAGATTGATATTGGCGGACCATCGATGCTACGCAGCGCTGCGAAAAACTATGCGGACGTTACCGTAGTGTGCAATCCTGCCGACTATCCGAAAATTATCGACGAAATCAGAACCAACGGCAACACCACGCTCGAAACGCGCTTAAAATTGAGTGCAAAAGCCTACACGCACACCGCCGAATACGATATGTGCATCGCCACTTTTATGCGTGAAAAAGCACACCTCAACGAAAAATTGTTCCTCGAATTTGACTTAGCACAAGGACTTCGCTATGGCGAAAATCCTCACCAATCGGCAAAATTCTACCGCCAAAAAGAACATGTTCCCTATTCACTCGCCTTTGCCAAACAGTTGCACGGTAAAGAGATGAGTTACAACAACATACAAGACGCCAACGCCGCACTGAACATTGTAAAAGAATTTGATGCACCGTTTTGCGTGGGACTGAAACACATGAATCCCTGCGGAGCAGCCATCGGCACCGACATTGTGGACGCTTGGACAAAAACCTACGAAGCTGATAAAGTGAGTATTTTCGGCGGTATTGTGGCTACTAATCAAGAAGTTACCAAAGAAGCTGCCGAACTGATGAAACCCATTTTTCTGGAAATTATCATGGCGCCCAAATTCTCACCCGAAGCATTGGAAATCCTTCAAACGAAGAAAAATTTGCGCCTTTTGGAAGTTGAGATGCGCAAAACCGACGACAAACCGATGCAATACGTTAGCGTAAACGGCGGTCTGTTGGTGCAAAACACAGATGTGGAAATGGCAGAACTTTCGTCAGCTATGTGCGTTACCAAAACAGCACCTACGGAAGCACAATTGACCGACATGGAATTCGGACTGCGCATTGTGAAACACGTAAAATCGAACGCTATTGTGGTAGTGAAAAACGGTCAAACGCTCGGTGTAGGCGCAGGACAAATGAACCGCATCGGCTCTGCCGAATTGGCACTTAACGCTGCACATGCCAACGGTGTAAAAAGCGGATTGGTAATGGCTTCCGACGCTTTTTTCCCGTTCGACGACTGTGTAACATTGGCGCACACAATGGGCGTTGATGCTATTGTACAACCCGGCGGCAGCGTGCGAGACGAAGATTCCATAAAAAAAGCCGACGAATACGGCATCACCATGCTATTTAGTGGAAAACGTCACTTTAAACACTAAAAATAGCCGTCATTTTGTCGTAACCTGTTTGGCGCAAGTTTGCTTACCCTTTGGACGTAATTTTCAATGTGCCAAGTGTTATTGGGATTTGGATTTTAAAGTTTAAAACTTAATAAGAAATAATTAAAAAATGAAAGTACTGGTTATAGGCGGAGGCGGTCGCGAACACGCCATTATTGATGCTATCAGCAAATCGAAACAGGTAACTAAAATCTACGCCGCACCCGGCAATGCCGGCATTGCACAACTGGCTGAATGCTTGCCAATAAAAGATACCGATGTGGACACTTTGGTAACATTCGCCTACAATCACGCTATCGACCTTACGGTAGTTGGTCCCGAATTGGCATTGGCAGCAGGCATTGTCGATGCTTTTGAAGCGCACGGGCTGAGAATTTTCGGTCCTACCAAAGCGGCTACACAAATAGAATCCAGCAAGCAATTTGCTAAAGATTTGATGAAGAAATACGACATTCCTACAGCCGATTACAAAGTTTTTTCCGACTATTCATCGGCGTGGGAATATGTGCAAACAAGCCCGATGCCCGTAGTGCTGAAATACGACGGATTGGCAGCCGGAAAAGGCGTTGTCATAGCCGAAAATCTGGACGAAGCCAATAGCGCACTCAAAGATATGTTGCAAAACGATAAATTCGGACATGGACAAGTGGTAATTGAAGAGTTTATGACCGGTCCCGAATTTTCGTTCATGTGTTTCGTGAGTGGCGACAAAGTTTATCCAATGGTTTTATCGCAAGACCACAAACGCGCTTTCGATGGCGACAAAGGTCCCAATACAGGCGGCATGGGAGCCTATTCGCCACTGCCGTTCATTACAAAAGCCGACGAAGAATTTGCCTTGCAAAAAATTATGCTTCCCACGGCAAAAGCCATGATAGCCGAAGGTTGTCCGTTTAAAGGCGTACTCTATGGCGGACTGATGAAAACCCCTAACGGCATTAAAGTTGTGGAATTTAACGCCCGCTTTGGCGACCCCGAAACAGAAGTGGTACTCCCACGCCTTACCGCCGACATTGTGGATATTTTCACCGCTATTATCGACGGCACCACGCCTGTACTGACTTGGGACAAACGCGCCGCTATCGGCATTGTTCTTGCTTCAAAAGGCTATCCGAATAATTACGAAAAAGGCTTTGAAATAAAAAATCTCGACCGTGTCGATACTACTGTTTATCACATGGGCACCAAACGGGAAAACGACAAAATAATAACCAATGGCGGACGCGTGCTGTTCGTTACCGCACTTGCCGACACATTAAAAGAAGCGCGCGAAAAAGCCAATGCCGAAGTCGCCAAAATCGATTGCGAAAATCTTTTCTACCGAACCGACATCGGTTGGCAGGCTACATAACTAATAAAAGGCGACCTTTAAAAGTCGCCTTTTTTGCACAAAAATAGTTGCAACTTAAAATTTGGTAGTTACCCGTTTTTTTATTACTTTTCGGAAAAATTAAAACACCCTTAAAAATGAGCAGAGAAATTATCCTTATCAACATTTCCGGCGAAGACAAACCGGGCGTAATGTCTTCTATAACAAATATTTTAGGCAGATACGATGCAACCATACTCGACATCGGACAAGCCGACATTCACCACACGCTTTCGTTAGGTATTTTGTTCAAAATTGACAGCGAATTACATTCCGGAGCTATTTTAAAGGATATTCTTTTCAAATGCTCAGAATTGGGCGTTACGGTAAAATTTACTCCCGTTTCGGAAGAAAATTACAACAGTTGGGTGGGACGACAAGGCAAAAGTCGCTACATTGTTACCATTCTCGGCAAAGTCATCACCGCTCGACAAATTTCGCTGCTCACAAAAGCTATTTCCGACCAAAACCTAAATATCGATTCCATAAAACGACTCACAGGACGACCGCCACTGGACGTTGACAACTTGGAAGACCTCCGTTCGTGCATCGAATTTTCAGTGCGCGGCACACTTGCCGACAAAAACAAACTTTCCGATGAGTTTCTGCGTATTTCGGCACACGAAGGCATTGACATTTCTTTCCAACGCGACGATATGTACCGCCGCAACCGCCGCCTCATCTGTTTCGATATGGACTCTACGCTTATTAAAACGGAAGTGATTGACGAACTTGCCGAACGCGCCGGCGTGGGCAAACAAGTGAAAGCCATTACCGAATCGGCTATGCGTGGCGAAATTGATTTTTCGGAAAGTTTCAAACAGCGCGTGGCGTTGCTCAAAGGTCTCGATGAATCCGTTATGGCAGAAATTGCCGAAAATCTGCCCATAATGGACGGAGCGGACAAACTGATGTCTATTCTGAAAAAATGCGGGGTTAAAACCGCCATTCTCTCCGGCGGATTTACCTACTTCGGCAAATATTTGCAAAAACGGTTCGATGTGGACTACGTTTACGCCAACGAATTGGAGATTGAAAACGGCAAACTCACCGGTCGCCACCTCGGCGATATTGTGGACGGCAAACGCAAAGCCGAACTGTTGCGGCTCATTGCTCAAGTGGAAAAAATTGATTTAGAGCAAGTTATCGCCGTAGGAGATGGTGCCAACGATTTGCCAATGCTCAATTTGGCAGGTTTGGGCATCGCTTTCCACGCCAAACCGAAAGTAAAAGCCAACGCGCAGCAATCCATCTCTACCATCGGACTTGACGGCATTCTCTATTTCCTCGGCTTTAGAGATGTACATCTCGATTCGTTCGACGAAAAGAACTAAAACTGCCACACAACAACGGAAAAACGCATCGAAATTCATCATTTATCGGTGTATTTTCGGCAAGCAAAATCGGTATCGGAAATCGACATCGAAATTTGCCGTTTTTAGTAAATCATAAATTTGTATAATTCAAGAAATTAATCTACCTTTGCAGGCGATTTTTACTCAACATAATGTCTAACCCATTTATTAAAAAAACAAACTAAAAAAATGGAAGAATTTAAAGAACAAAACGTTGAACAACAACAAGAACAAGAAGTTCAAGAAGTTGAACAACAAGCTCAAAACGTTGAACAACCCAAAGAAGAAAAAGTGGAAGCTGTAGCTCAGCCTGCAGACGATTTCGATTGGGATGGTTACGCCAAAGGCGAATCTATCAGCGAAGAAGAGAAAAACAAACTAACTGACCTGTACGAAAAAACACTAAGTCAGGTCAAAGACAAAGAAGTGGTGGACGGTACCATCATCTCTATGAACAAACGCGAAGTTGTCGTAAACATCGGTTTCAAATCGGACGGCATCATCCCGATGAGCGAATTCCGCTACAATCCTGATTTGAAAGTAGGCGACACAGTAGAAGTGTTTGTTGAAAACCAAGAAGACAAAAAAGGACAACTCATCTTGTCGCACAAACAAGCTCGCACCACACGCTCTTGGGAACGTGTTAACGAAGCACTCGACAACGATGAAATTATCAAGGGTTTCATAAAATGTCGCACCAAAGGCGGTATGATTGTGGACGTATTCGGCATTGAAGCTTTCTTGCCGGGTTCGCAAATAGACGTGAAACCTATCCGCGACTACGATGTATTCGTAGGCAAAACCATGGAATTCAAAGTCGTAAAAATCAACCAAGAATTCAAAAACGTTGTTGTTTCGCACAAAGTTCTTATCGAAGCTGAACTCGAACAACAGAAAAAAGAAATCATTAGCAGACTTGAAAAAGGTCAAGTACTCGAAGGCGTGGTTAAAAACATCACCAGCTATGGCGTATTCATCGACCTTGGCGGCGTAGACGGACTTATCCATATCACCGACTTGAGTTGGGGACGCGTTAATCATCCCGAAGAAATCGTTCAACTCGACCAAAAAATCAATGTGGTTATCCTCGATTTCGACGACGAAAAGAAACGTATAGCCCTCGGTTTGAAACAATTAACACCCCACCCATGGGACGCTTTAGACCCAGACCTCAAAGTAGGCGACAAAGTAAAAGGAAAAGTTGTTGTGATGGCAGACTACGGCGCATTTATCGAAATTATTCCCAGCGTAGAAGGACTTATCCACGTATCGGAAATGAGCTGGAGCCAACACCTCCGCAGTGCTCAAGACTTTTTGAAAGTCGGCGACGAAGTGAAAGCTGTTATTCTGACGCTCGACCGCGAAGAACGCAAAATGTCGCTCGGTATGAAACAACTCAAAGCCGATCCTTGGGAAAGCATCGATACAAAATATGCTATCGGTTCTCAACACACAGCCAAAGTACGCAATTTCACCAACTTTGGTGTATTCGTTGAAATTGAAGAAGGCATAGACGGTCTTATCCACATCAGCGACTTGAGTTGGACGAAAAAAATCAAACATCCTTCCGAATTTACACAAATCGGTTCTGAAATCGGAGTTGTTGTTTTGGAAATAGACAAGGACAACCGCCGTTTGAGTCTCGGTCACAAACAGTTGGAAGAAAATCCTTGGGACGTGTTTGAAACCATTTTCACACCGGACAGCATACAGGAAGGCACTATCATCGAAATGCTCGACAAAGGCGCTGTTATTGCATTGCCCTACGGCGTAGAAGGATTTGCCACTCCGAAACATTTGGTGAAAGAAGACGGCACCACAGCCAAATTGGACGAAAAATTACAATTCAAAGTTATTGAATTTAATAAAGACGCTAAACGTATCATTCTATCGCACAGCCGCATTTTCGAAGATGCTCAAAAGAGCGCAGAAGAAGATGCAGCCGAAACCGCTCCCAAGAAAGCCAAAAAGGCTAAAAAAGAAGAAGCTCCCGTGATGGAAAAAACCACGTTGGGCGATATCGACGTTTTGTCGGACTTAAAAGACCAATTGGTAGCCCAAGCAACCGAAAAGTTGAAAGCGCAAGAAGCAGAAAAGAAAGCTGCTGCAAAAGCGAAAGAAACTGAAAAGAAACCGGCAAAAAAAGTAGCGAAAAAAGCGGAAGAAGAAACCGAAGAAAAAGAAGAAAAGAAACCGGTAAAGAAACCGGTAAAGAAAGCTACAAAGAAAGCTGAAGAAAAAGCTGACGAAAAGAAAGCTGCTGCAAAAAAAACTACTGCAAAGAAAGCTGAAGTAAAGAAAGCCGACGAAAAAGAAGAAAAGAAAACAAAAAAGGCTGACGAAAAAAAGACTGAAGCAAAAAAAGCAGAGAAAAAATCAGCGAAAAAAAGTGACGAGAAAAAATAACCCTTAACCGGATTATTTCATAAGGAGCTGCAAATCGTAATTTGTAGCTCCTTTTTTATTTCTGATTTAGGAAATAAAGAAAAAACAAAATTTTTGCTACGAAAAATTTTGCAGTTTGAGGTTATTGAAGTACATTTGCGAAACTAATAATGCGAAACCAATTAAAAACTCAATTCGATGATGTCCGATTCGATTATTATCATTCCCACTTACAACGAAAAAGAAAATATCGAAAAAATTATTCGCGCTATTTTCGCATTGCCAAAGGCGTTCCACATTCTTATTGTTGACGACGGTTCGCCTGACGGCACCGCCAAAATCGTCAAACAACTGCAAAAAGAATTCCCCAAGGCACTCCATTTGATAGAGCGTACCGGAAAATTGGGTTTGGGAACTGCCTACATTGCAGGCTTCAAATGGGTTTTGGAATACGACTACAACTATATTTTTGAAATGGACGCCGATTTCTCGCATCCGGTGCCCAAACTAATGGAACTCTACGCTGCTTGCGCCGAAAAAGGTTTTGATGTGGCAATAGGTTCACGCTATGTAGGTAATGTGGTCAATGTAGTAAATTGGCCTATGGGCAGAGTACTTATGTCGTACTACGCTTCAAAATATGTGCGCTTTATTACAGGTTTGAAAATAACCGACACCACCGCCGGTTTTGTATGTTACCGCCGCGAAGTGTTGAAAACCATCGACTTCGACAAAATTCGTTTCAAAGGCTACGCTTTCCAAATAGAGATGAAATTTACCGCCCACAAATGTGGGTTTAAACTCACCGAAGTGCCCATCGTCTTTGTAAACCGTGCCGAAGGTACCAGCAAAATGAGCGGAGGCATCTTTAGCGAAGCACTCTTTGGTGTAATACGCCTCAAAATAGGCAGTTGGTTTCGCACCTATCCGCAAAAACGTTACTGACACACACTACAATTATTGATTGGTAAATATCCGTAAATCAGATATTTATCACTCTTTTTTATATAACTAACAGTATAAAATTTTCACATTTAAAACTATCAATGACAACCCTTGAACAAATAAAATCGCTTAACGAACGTGTCGATGCACTCCGTAATTACCTCGATATTGAAGGAAAAACCATTCAATTGGAAGAAGAAGAGTTGAAAACACAAGTACCCGATTTTTGGCAAGACCAAAAACGCGCCGAGTCGCAAATGAAAAAAGTCAAAAGCTTAAAAGGCTGGATAGAAGCGTTCGATGCCGTACAAAACGCCGCTGACGAGCTGACATTAGCCGCCGAATTTTTCAAAGAAGAAACCATCACTGAAAAAGAGTTGGATGCCGCCTACGAAAAAGCGATGGAAATGACGGAAACATTAGAAATGAAAAATATGCTCCGCTTGGAAGAAGACAAATTGGGCGCAGTAATAAAAATTGTAGCCGGAGCAGGCGGTACCGAAGCACAAGATTGGGCAGAAATGTTGATGCGCATGTATTTGCGTTGGTGCGAAAAAGAGGGCTATAAAGCTGAAATATCGAGCATTTTAGACGGTGACGAAGCCGGTATAAAGAGCGTAACCATAAAAGTGGAAGGTGACTATGCTTACGGCTACCTCAAAAGCGAAAACGGCGTACACCGCTTGGTTCGCGTATCGCCCTACAACGCACAAGGCAAACGTATGACTTCGTTCACTTCCGTTTTTGTCGTGCCTCTCATTGACGATACCATCGAAATTGATATCAATCCAGCCAATCTCACATGGGACACTTTTCGCTCAGGTGGCGCAGGCGGACAGAACGTTAACAAAGTAGAATCGGGCGTGCGACTTCACTACACTTTCAAAAATCCCATAACCGACGAGATGGACGAAATTGTGATAGAAAACACCGAAAGTCGTGACCAGCCGAAAAACAAGGAAAATGCCATACGATTGCTAAAATCACAACTGTACGAATTGGAACTGGAAAAACGCCGACAGGAAACCGCAAAAATAGAAGCCGGAAAGAAAAAAATAGAATGGGGTTCGCAAATTCGCTCATACGTGTTCGACGACCGCCGAGTGAAAGACCATCGCACCGATTACCAAACCTCGAACGTGAATGCCGTAATGGACGGCGAAATTGACGAATTCATAAAAACCTACCTGATGCAGTTCGGTGGACAAGACAACTAATGTTCCTACTTGCAAATAAACTGAATTAAACCAAAATAGATGCGCAACAAAATCCTTTTCATCGTCAATCCCAAATCGGGAACGTTGAAAAAAACCAACTGGATAGCAATGGCTACCAAAATGTTGGCGCAAGAGTTTGATTTGGAATTTCAGTACACCACCTACCGCGGACACGCCTGCGAATTGGCGCAACACGCTGTCAGTGAAGGAATTCCTATCATTGCAGCTGTTGGTGGAGACGGTACCGTCAATGAGATTGCAAGTGCATTGGTACATACCGACACTGCTTTAGCCATTCTGCCACTTGGTTCAGGCAACGGATTGGCACGCGATTTAGGAATTTCCACCCTACTCCCGTTCAGTGCAGTAGAAGCCATAAAACATGGCAAAACTATGCAAATTGATTACGGGCGAGCCAACGGAGTACCTTTTTTCTGCACCTGCGGAATTGGATTCGACGCACATATCAGCCAACTATTTGCCACCAATAAAAAACGTGGTTTTTGGAATTATCTCTACCTTTGCATTCGCGAATATTTCCGCTACACCCCAACAAAATGTACTCTTGAATATGAAGGCAAAAAGGTAACAAAAAAAGCCTTTGTCATCAACTGCGCCAATATTCACCAATTTGGATACAACGCCTACATTGCGCCACATGCCGATTTTACAGACGGGCGGTTGAACATTACAATTGTCAAACCATTTGGTTTTATTGGTGCCATACGTTTGTCTGTTAGTCTGTTTTTAAAACAGATAGACAAAATAAAATACACAGAAACATTTGACTGTGAGCGCATTACATTTCATTTACCACCAAAGACTCCTTTTCACTGTGATGGCGATGCCATTCCGATGCCAAGCATGGTTACAGTAGAAGCCATCAAACAGGACTTGAAAGTTATCATTCCATAAACCAACAAAAAAAATGCGCTGAAATTCAACGCATTTTTTTATTGATTTGAAGAAGTTGTTTATTTCACAACTACTTTTTGTACATTACCATCGTTGGCTTTTACAACATAAACACCTTTCAATTTACCGTTTTGTTCGGTAACGTCCATACCTAAGATAGTGTAGATACGACCGTTTTCAGCACCGTAGATAGTACCATTGTTAGCATAAACTGAAAGAGAAGTAACTTCGTCAATGCCTACAGGAGAATCGTTTACGTATACAGTAATACTTTTTACATAAACACGTTTAACTGCAGCAATTGCAATTTCAGTTAATTTAGAACCATCTAATGTAAATGTTTTGTCTTCAAATGTAGCAGATAAATCAGTAGTAGTTCCGTTGCATGAAATTTTGCTAGCATCAGTTCCATAAGCAGCTGCATTAACAACAATTTTAGTTGCATTAACCTGAGCAGCTTTAGCTAAACCCAAAGTAAATGTACCGTCAGCTTTAGTAGAACCTAATTTAACACCAGTGTCGGCTTTACCAACAAAACATTTTGTAGCATTAGTTACATCTGCAATGTTTTCTGCGCCAGTAGCTACTAAATCTGCAACGAAAGATGCTGATTTGTCATCACTTCCGTCAGTTGTACCAGTTGATTTGAATGTGATGCTATAAGCTGGAACTTCAGCAGCACTAACGAACATTGTAGCGCATAAAGCAGCTACCAAGAAAGTAATTTTTTTCATAAGATTAAAAAATTAAATTATTAATAAATAAGGTTCAATCATTATTTTAAGGACGACAAATATAATGCTTATATTTTTAAGTACCAATTATTATAACACTATTTTTGTTATTTTAACATCAATTTTTACAATTACCATACGTGCATTATCAACAGGAATAGTATTTTCACCAATATTAGTTATGCCCGTATAAAGCATTTGTCCAAGCACGTCATACAAATAGATGCGTTGAGCTGCGTTTGTCACAACCATTCATTCGTCGTATGGGGGTTTCTCAATCTCCGCTGAAATTCAACGCATTTTTTTATTGATTTGAAGAAGTTGTTTATTTCACAACTACTTTTTGTACATTACCATCGTTGGCTTTTACAACATACACACCTTTCAATTTACCGTTTTGTTCGGTAACGTCCATTCCGGTAATTGTGTAGATGCGACCATTCTCAGCACCATAGATTGTTCCGTTTGCGCCATACACATTAGCAGCAGATTTTACAATTTCAACACCAACAGAAGAATCTTTGTCTTTTTCCGTAATGCTCAAATTATCCAAGAAAAAGCGTGATTTTACGCCACCACCGGCAATTGTTAGAGTTGCACCTTCTTCTTTTGCAAATACTACTTTAAAATGTTCCAATTTTTCGGGTGTAACAGGAAATTCAACCGGAGTTGTTTGAATTGTAATTGTCGTTGCGCCATACGTAATTTTTTTAGAATTTACATCTGAAGTACCAGACCAACCAATTGCATCAAATTCGATAACAACAGAGTCTTTCGTTACTGAAATAACATCCGTAACTAAACTTCCGGTAGCACCGGATGCTCCAAATTTTATCATGCCACCTGCATCGTACACTTTAGTAAGTGTTGTTGCCCATGCAAAAGGATTAGGATAGGTTGCTGTACCAATTTCAGGCATATTACTACCGGGAGTTGTAGCCGAACCTTTGTCACACACGGCAAAATCTTCCGACAATGGCAATGTTATTGCCGCATTTGCAAACATTGTAGCACATAAAGCTACCACCAAAAAAGTAATTTTTTTCATAAGATTAAAAAATTAAATTATTAATAAATAAGGTTCAATCATTATTTTAAGGACGACAAATATAATGCTTATATTTTTAAGTACCAATTATTATAACACTATTTTTGTTATTTTAACATCAATTTTTACAATTACCATACGTGCATTATCAACAGGAATAGTATTTTCACCAATATTAGTTATGCCCGTATAAAGCATTTGTCCAAGCACGTCATACAAATAGATGCGTTGAGCTGCGTTTGTCACAACCATTACATTGCCATTCCGTGCAAATATTTTTGTTGCAACGGATTCCGTATCTATATTTACCGATGGGCTTACCCCCACGCCTTTCAAAGTAATAGTAACAGGAAATGTTTTCGGCGAAACAACTTCCAAACGTGCAGTCTGTACCGCCTCAGCATTCGGTTGATAGGTTAATGTAATGGTAACATCATTCAGCGCACCCGCCACTGGCTCTAAACTCTTTGGCGACACGGAAAAACAGTTGCTATCAGTTCCCGTAATGGTCAGCGCAACGTTATTTTGCAATTGTAGTCCTGACAATTGGAACTGTTCCACTGCCGATTGCCCTATTTGCACATCGCCAAACAGCAATTCGGAATCAATTCGTTCTACAACGCGAAGTACGGGATTGGCACATATCAATTGTGGGAACAAGCTACCAAGCAACGCTATTGCCACTATTGTAATTGTATGTCGTACAGTATGTTCCACTACTAAATTTTATCATTTAATGGTTTTCAAAGGTAGTATTTTTTTGTGAAATTCCAAATTTATACCATTTTATTTGTGCTTTATTTTTTAGAATTAAGAATGTCTGCCAAATGAATGCCGCGCATCGGAAGTTTATGTTTAAGCAAATAGCCGTTGATGTTCATCAAACACGAAGCCTCCGTTGATACAATAAATTCAGCACCCGTTGCCATAGCATTGCGCACTTTTTTTTCGACCATTGCCGACGAAATGTCCGTATTTTTTACCGAAAAAGTGCCGCCAAAGCCACAACAAGTATCGCTTTCCTCCATCTCCACCAATTCAAGACCACGCACATGAGACAACAGTTTGAACGGCTCTTCCTTTATACCGTATTCGCGTAAAGCGGAACACGATTCATGAAACGTTACTTTATGCGGAAATTCTGCGCCTACATCTTCTATTTTCAGGCGATTGACTAAAAAATCGGACAATTCAAACATATTATCGGCTATACGGCGACACAAAGCTTGTTTTTCTGCATCATCGGTGAAAAGTTTATGATAGTGCCGCTTGATAAATCCTGCACACGACCCTGAAGGGCTGACAATAGGCGTTTCAGGCGAAAAATCACGGAAAAATTTTTCAGCTAAATAGCGCGTTTCCGACCAATAGCCGCTATTGAAGGCAGGTTGCCCGCAACACGTTTGGTCGGGATTGTAGCTAACTTCACACCCCACACGTTCCAAAATTTCTAATGTATTTTGAGCAGTTTGCGGATAAAACTGGTCGATATAGCAAGGCACAAAAAGTTGAATTTTCATTGTATTGGTAGTTTTTATTTAGGTGTATTGGTACGTATCAAAATATCTACAAAGATAGGCAAATGGTCGCTATAACCATTATTGAATTTCATGCCTACGTAAGTGCGAGCAGGACGTTTGCCCAACTGTTTTACATCGTCTTCCAAAAGCCAATCGGGATTGAACACATTGGCACTATTGGGCACAACAACTGTACGGCTATCGGTACGCAACAGCCCGTCGGACACAATTATCTGATCGAGCATTCCCCATTCGCCATCGTGCTTGTAACTGCCTTTTATGCCGTCGGTATGCATGGTGTAGAACAAATTATATAGTGTTTGCGGTGCAATAGTCGTTGTTGTATCAAAGGGTGTCGCACGAAGCGTTTGCGTAAGGCTCTTGTTTGTCGGATAATCGTTGAAGTCGCCCATAATCACTATTTTAGCCATTGCCGATTGATTGAAAATACTGTCTACTTTACTACGCAAAACGGAAGCAACATAAATGCGTCTCGGTTCACTCGCCAATTCACCGCCCAAACGCGACGGGAAATGATTGACAAAAAGATGCAACGTATCCAAATTATTAAGCGTTCCTTTAACGTATAGAATATCGCGCGTTTTAGCTACCGTATCGAAAGGAAAGCAAATAGGAATGGCTTCCGATGCAGTTGGACGGAACTTGTCCTTTTGATAGAGAAGTCCCACATCTACGCCGCGCATATCCGGCGATTCGTAATGCACTATTTGATAACGGAACGCTTTTAGAGGAGCATAACGCGTCAGTTGTTCCAATACATGGCGGTTCTCTATTTCGCACAATCCCACAATAGCCGGTGGATTCCAACCGCCAATGGCTGTGATTACTTTGGAAATATTACTGAGTTTTTTAGTGTATCTTTTGTACGTCCAACCGCGGATGCCACCCAACAAATATTCAGAATCGTTTGTCAAAGAATCGTCTTGCACGTCAAACAAATTTTCCACGTTGTAGCACACTACTCTGATTGTTTCCGACTGCGCTCGGACGGTCAGCAAGCAAAATCCTGCAAACAGGAACAAAATCCAAATGCGACATTTCATTTTTTCGTCATTTTTCATAAGCTCCCAAATCGGGCGCCATATCTTCGAGCCTGTTTTTCCCGAACCTGTCAATAGGATAGCGTTCCGACACGGTGCGATTGGCTTTGCCAATAGCTATGGAGCGTTCCGCCAATTGAAAATTGTAGTAGCCGGTCTCTTTTATCTTTTGTATGGAAGTATTCATAAATACAGTGTCGCGCACCGATTGCCCTTCACCGCTATTCTGCGAAGGAGCCCATGTAATGTTTCTGTATTCTATTCTATCATCTTTTTTCGCTTTTATCAAACAATCGCTCAACAGCACATTGAACAGCGAACCAAACGTATCTTTTTGCAACGTAATTTCGTTGGCATGATTGCCATAAATAATGGAATTTTCAAATACAGACGATGTTATCG
>Ga0255344_1001155_pt1 | contig 36722 bp, 34 predicted proteins | sample wastewater_treat_5_FD_192414 | JGI IMG/M metagenome (GOLD analysis project Ga0255344, IMG submission 192414) | Wastewater microbial communities from Lulu Island WWTP, Vancouver, Canada - plant18 | ecosystem: Engineered > WWTP > Wastewater > Unclassified | place: Canada: Vancouver, British...
CGATGCGGTAATCGTAAACACATGTACGGTTACCGATAATTCCGACAAGAAATGCAGAAACTATATAAGAAGAGCGGCTCAGTCCGGTGATGTTTTCGTCACCGGATGTCTGGTTTCGAGAGACCGTGATTCTGTTTTATCTATACCGGGTGTAAAAGCCGCTTATTCAAATGATGAAAAAGATAACCTCATTATCGATCTTGAGCCTTCGGCTTCGGGCGAATCTTTTTTTTCTCTTTTCGGCAGAACGAGATCATTCTTAAAAATTCAGGACGGATGCGACGGAAAATGTTCATACTGTATCGTTCCGTCCGTACGCGGATTGCCGAGAAGCAGAAATGCATCTGAAATTATTGATGAAGCAAAAATGCTGATAGAGAACGGAACTCCCGAGATTGTACTCACCGGAATTACAATCGGTAAATATAATGACGCCGGAACTGATCTTGCGTCTCTTGCCGCGAAGATAGTCTCTCTCGAAGGAAATTTCAGAATACGCATAACTTCAATCGAACCGCTTCATCTGACGGATGCGCTTGCTGAAATATATTCACATGAAAAAATTGCGCCGCATATTCATCTGCCGCTTCAGTCGGGAAGTGCGAAGGTTTTATCAGAAATGAACAGACCTTATAATCCGAAACAATTCATCGAAAGTGTTGAAAGAATCAAGCGTGTTAATGATGAAATCGCGGTGGGCACGGATATTATGGTGGGATTCCCTTCGGAAAATTCAGCAGATTTTGATGAGACTCTAAAAATTGCCGAAGAAGCCCGATTTTCATATATTCACCAGTTTACATATTCTCCTAGAGCCGGCACCGTTTCAGCATGCATGAAAATGGAAGATAGAAATATTATTGCTGAACGCGCTTCCGCTCTCAAGAAGCTCGGCGACGGACTTATGAAAAGCTACCGTGAAAGATTTGTCGGGAAACAGCTTTCTTCGGTAATTGAAGATGATGAGGCACTAAGCGGAAATTATATACACATGAAGATTAATGAAAAAACAGATAAAAGAATATCGCCTGTCAGACTGCTTGATTCGGGATGTAATCCTAATGGAGAGCTTGCGTGAAAAAATATTTCCTTATTTTAGTTTTGTTTTTTATTTTCTGCAATGAAACTAAATCCGAAGAGTTTACGATTCTTTTTATGGGTGATTTTCTCACCTGCATAAATATCGAACGTCTTACAAGAACTGAAGGCGCGGATTATCCGTACAGACGCATAAAGCCTGTGATCGATAAATATGATCTTGTATTCGCGAATCTGGAATCATCAATAACCGAAAGAGGAAAACCCGTGACAAACAAAGCATGGGTTTTCCGTACAAGTTATTTTTGTGCATCTTATCTCCCGTCACTTGGATTGGATGTTGTATCGTTGTCGAACAATCACATACTTGATTACGGAAAAGACGGTTTAATTGACACGATTGACTTTCTCAAAAAAAATAACATCGCTTTCTGCGGCGCGGGTATGAATGAAGCGGAAGCACGTAAACCTGCAGTTGTTTCATTCGGTAAAAAGCAGATTTTATTTCTTGCATACAATGATCTTCCTCCTTCGTATTATTATGCTAAAGGAAATAAATACGGTTCAGCTCAAATCGATGATGAAAAAATAATTTCCGACATACGTAAATACAAGACTAAGGATAATTTGGTTTTTGTTTCGCTTCACTGGGGAATAGAGCATTCAACTAAAATTAAACCGGAGCAGATAGTTCAGGCTCACAAGTATATTGACGCCGGCGCTGACGGAATTATCGGACATCATCCTCATGTTCCGCAGGGAGTTGAAATCTATAAGGGCAAGCCTGTATTCTATTCGCTCGGAAATGCTGTAAACGGTTATTATAATCAGAAATACATGCCGAATATTTTCGGTGCCGTGAAAATCAAAGACGGCAATATTGACGAAATCCGAGTCATTCCTGTTGAGGGAGATAATTACAAGATGCAGTTTCAGCCGTTTCCGTTGGCGGGAGAAGAGGCTGTAACTTTCTTGAAGAAAGTAGAGACTTTGAGTTCGCCTTTTAAAACAAGGTTTGTCATAGAAAACGGCGAGGCCGTAGTTATGCCTAGCGGTAGTTTAAAATAGCATTGCATGGTGTCATGCAATGCGCAAAAGGTGTTTCACACCTTTTAAATCCGGTTTGTCCATTTCTTTTGCATTGCCCAAAAGAAATGGACGCTATCCGAGCGCTGTTCCATCCGTGGGCGCTCGGATTTTCGTACATCCTTGTACGACCGGAAAAGCTGCTGGGCTATCCCCAGTCCCCTTAAATTCTTTTTCTTTCATTATTCTTTATTCGAAGTGCTTTTCGCACTTTGGTTGTCCAATTATCATTTATCTAATAGTTTCATTACGCGTTTTTGTTTGCTTCGCTCAATAAACGCGTAATTGATTCTGTTTCAGAGTATTCTAATAATAAGCCGAATCTTCGATGTATTTATTGATGAATCGCTTTATTTCAAATTTCCTGTTTTCGTTTGAAGCGACTCGATGGAGGTTCTCTTACCACATTAGTGTAAGACTGCGTTGGACTTTTTTGGTGATTATAAATAGTATTTAACTTTTTGATTAGCAAATAGACTATTAATAACTATTGTCTCGCTTCAAATAATTTGAACATTTTGAAAATAAATTAAGAGGCAAACTCCATGAGCTCCTTATTTTTTGCCACACGGCATTTTTTGGCAAGCATTAACTTGCTTTTACGCTCATTAAGTATGTTTTTATCACGTCCAAAAAACATATCAGACGGACGAAGATAATTTATACCCGAATGAAGTCTGGCATAATTGTATTCATAAACATAATCATTTAAAATTCTGCATGCTTCAGAATAATTCTGAGGATAATATTTTTTTACAGCTTCGTTTTTTACAATCCCGTTGAGTCTTTCAATCTTTCCGTTTGTCTGCGGATGATTTCTTCTCGTATGAACAGGTTTTATATCTATACGGCTAATTAGAATTTTAAAATCCTTAGAAATAAACTGAGATCCGTTATCCATTATCAGCATCGGATTACAATGAGGATATTTTTCTTTTACTCTCTGAACGAAAAGCGAAACCGATTGTTCTGTCATATCAGTCATCAATTCCCAACCAAGAATGAATCTCGAGTAGCCATCCAAAAGCATTATTAGATAGTAGTGAATATTCCCAACTTTAATATAAGCAATATCCGTATGCCAATGATGATGAACGTACTTCGGCTTGTTTTTGTATTCATCTTCGGCATATGTTTTTACTGTGCCCATGTGAATCATTCCAAATTCGTGCAAAAGCCTGTAAACACTAGTCTCTGGAAGATATGCCTTGCCGGAATCAATCATCATCCATGTCAGTTTTCTATAACCTACATTCTGATGCTCAAGTCTGAATTCTTTGACGGCTTCTTTTTCTTCGGGTAGAACTGCCGATAAAGCAGACTCTCTTTTCTTCCTTTCTGAAATTATTTCATCTGAAGAATTGAACCAGTTTCTGTATGTGTTCATTTTAATTCCATATAATAGTAATATTTTTCCAAGTTTCATTTTTGATCTCTTAATGTGCTTTTTGATGTCGGCGACTATCTCCGCCCTAAGCTGCGGTTTGATATGCGCCGACAAATCTATTCTTAAAGCTTTTTTTTTAACAGAATGTTCTCTGATGTGATTTCTGCTATCACATCCTTCATTCGCTGATTTTCTTTCTCAAGTTCTGCTGCTCTAGCTGCCTCAGCTGTATTCGGTCTTCCGCGTTTCACATTGAATCCATCAAGTGCTGATTCCAAAAACAGCTTCTGCCAATTGTAAAAATTGTTCGGATGAATTGAGTATTTTCGGCATACTTCACTGACGGGAGTGCTTGTAGTCAGTGCTTCTTTTACGATTTTGAACTTTTCTTCTGCAGTGTAATTCTTCTTTGACATAAAAACCCCTTTAATTATTATATTCTACAGGGAGTTTTTGTCTCTTATTTTTTAACTCGTTTTGTTCAATTTTTTAAAAGCGAAACACTATAAATGTAATTATACTGCTTTCTAAAAAATGCTTGATTATAATATATTCAATCCTCCAAAGTAATATTAATTTATTATGGAGGATTAGGTTATGTTTAAAAAGAAATTCTTTTTCGGAATATTGGTATTACTATCTATTGTTCAATGTTCATCAAATAATATTAAGAGCGAGAAATATAATGATAAAATAGTCGGTTTATGGGAAAGAGTCGGTGATGCAAATGCCGGAATGATTGTTGAAGTTGAACAACTTAACAAACAAGATTCTTATATTGGGAAATATGTTTCATTCCCATCAAAATTTAAAAAATTGGTATCTTGCGGAGACATATGTTGGCAAAATATTTTTTCAATAAATCAAAATCAATGGCGGGGAAATATCTTAATAAAAAGCACAGATATCTTATTTAGTAACAAAGTAAATGTTGAAACACTTAACGCAAAATATCTTTTGATAAATGATTCTGTTCTTGAAATATATGCAAATGATCAAACTCAGAAATGGATTAGATACAAAAAATAGCAACGAGTATTACAATGAAAATGCAAATTAAGATAATAATTCTTGTGACAATAATAATCGTATTTGGTTTTGTTCTATTGAACTTAACAAATCGGGATAAAGAAAATATAAGTTCAGCCATCAATCAGGTTGTTACTTCATGGGCCGAAAGAGCAGAACGCTCAGCTCGACTTACTAATGATAAATCAAGAGCTGTAATTGCTAGATCTATTGTTAAAACTTTACATCCTACTGCAGATAATCCTAATATGGATTCATTTGATGTCGAACGAAATGGTGATGTCATAACAGTATATTACAATTGCAGTTATAGTGGTGGTTTCTCTGGTAACAATTATATTTTGAGATTAAAATGGAGTTTTTCTGAAAATCAGAATTTTGGAATAATGCTTATATCTGACAATAGTCCATTCGCTGCTGATTCAAGCAATATAAGCATATTAAAAGACTATTTTCATTCCGAAGTTTATCCTGTTGTAATAGGCAATGCCCGTTAAATCAAATTCCATAATAGTCACCTCTCTCCTTTGATAAAGGAGAGAGGTGACTGAAAGCCCTTTTTCAGCAATAATATTTGAACACTGAAGCCGGATTTGTTTTTATAATCCATATTTAGGTGATTAATTCTAAATTCACACTTGACATATTCAAAATATAAAGTAAGTAAACTAATAGATTTTATTAAGGAGTTAAAATTATGGCATCACAGAATCTTATTTCTGCAACGCTTGCTCCCGAAACTAAGACCGACGTTCTCCAAAAGCTTGCGGACATTAAAAGCAAAATGGGTTTTTTGCTCACTCTTCAGCCCGCCGAAATTCAATCCATTTTCAAGGCAGGAAACGCCTATGCGCCTTTTATCGACAAAGCGCACAGTGCGATCAATTCAAATCCGCAGATTATCGCGGGTGTTTTTGATCTCGCAGAATTCAACAAGGATTACACTCTCTCAAAAGACCTAACTGCAATCGTAAGCCAGATTGACCAGCTTGCTGACAGCTTAAACAACACCCTTCTTGCGGTCAACAGCGACGCGATGAGTTCTGCTCTTGAAGTTTACGCGGCAGTAAAACAGAACCGCGACAAGGTTCCCGGTCTCAATGTAGTCGCAGAGGAAATGAGTGAATTCTTCAAAAAGGCTAAGAAAAAAGCCGCACAGCCAGCTCAATAAATTAAACTTATCTCAAACTGACAATTAAACGCTCCGGAGTGTCTAAAAGACACTCCGGACTGTTAATACGACACTCGCAAGAATCAATTTGACGTTTTGGACTGTCGAATCGGCACTATTGAGAGTTAAATAGACATAACGGACTGTCGCTCAGACAGTTCAGAGTACTGAATCGATACTTCGGAGTGTGAAACAGGCACTTCATTATATCAAATTAACACTTCGGAGAGTTAAAGAGACGCTTCATAGTGTGAAACAGGCACTCCGGAGAAAGAAACAGACATTTCAGAGTATAAAATCGACATTCAGAAGTATCAATTGGATAATCGGATAAGTAGATCATGCTTACGCTTGCGTGTTTTTGCCGCTTGACAAATGGAATTAGACGATTAAAAGTTTGAATGAAGAGAATCCTCTCTCCCTGCCTCTCTCCTTTAATAAAGGAGAGAGGGGTAAGAAGAGAAACTGTTCATTGGCTTGATTCTGTTAAATATTGACATAGATGCGAAAGCTTCTTTTTATCAAAGAAAGCATTTGAGGTGATTCAATTGAGCGAATGGATGAGATGGACTAAAGAAGAAATCAAGCGACGCGGATTAGTCAGCACAGGATTTCATTTACCGTATAATCCTGATCTGAAAGAGCGATCCCGCGAGCTTCGAAAGAATATGACTGATGCGGAAAAGAAAATATGGTTCGGCTATTTGAAATCATTGCAGGTCAATGTATTAAGACAAAAACCTATAGACCATTTCATAGTTGATTTTTATATACCTGACTATAATCTCGTCATAGAAATAGACGGAGAGATTCATAACACGCTGAAAAATAAAGAATATGACTCTTTTAAAGATACCATACTTAAACTATACGGATTATCTATTTTAAGAATTACGAATGAAATGATTGTTCTTGATTTTAATAGAGCTGTAGAATTGATTGAAGAGAAAATTAAATCTAAGTGTTGAATAATGATGGGGAGAATCTTCTCTCTAGGAATCCTCCTTTGATAAAGGAGAGAGGAGAAAGATTCGAAAGCCCCTCTTTATCAAAGAGGGGTTTGGGGTGATTCAATTAAGCGAATGGAAGTCGTGGACTGATCAGAAAAATGAGACTACGGAGGAGAAAAACTTATGGAAATAAAATACTCCGAGAAGTCAGTGAAACAGTTAAAGAAAATAGCAAAAAGCGATTTTAAAGAATATCAGAAATTGATTGAAGCGAGTCAGGATCGTGCAGACTACAATCTTACAGTAAAAACAAAGAAAGCTGTCAAGAAATGGACTTCTCATGATAAACTGAAAAAAGATCTCGGCTTATAATCTATACGGGCTAACTGAGGATAAAGAGAATCCTCTCTCCTGGCCTCTCTCCTTTGATAAAGGAAAGAGGAGAAAGAAAGACCTGTTTCAGTAATATTCTGCTGATACGGTTGCGAAAGCCCCTCTTTATTAAAGAGGGGTTTGGGGTGATTCGAAATAGTTGCTGTAAAATAAATATTTTATCAAACATACAAGGACTTAATTATGACCGGAAAATCTCTTACTCCAAATGAAATTTTACTTTCTCAGCTGAAAGAGCTTATGCCGCAGGCATTCAATGAAGGTAAGCTCGATAAGGAAAAGCTTCTCGTTTCCCTTGGTGAAAATATTGACATAAGCAATGAGCGGTATGTTCTCAACTGGGCAGGAAAATCCGATTGTTTCAGAGTGCTTCAATCTCCATCCTCAAGAACACTCGTACCGGCAAAAGAAGAATCGATAAACTTTGATGAAACCGAAAACATCTTCATTGAAGGCGAAAACCTTGAAGTATTAAAAATATTGCAGAAGAGTTATTTCGGAAAAATCAAGATGATATATATTGACCCGCCCTATAATACCGGTAATGATTCATTTATATATCCCGACAAGTTTTCTGAAGGAAAAGACGAATATCTCAAACGGGTCGGAGATAAGGACGAAGAAGGATACATGACCAAGGAAGGGATGTTCCGTAAAAACAGTAAAGAGAACGGGCAATATCATTCAAACTGGCTGAGTATGATGTATCCCCGCCTTTTTCTTGCGCGAAATCTTTTACGTGATGATGGAGTAATATTTATCAGCATTGATGATAATGAGGTGCATAATTTACGGCTTATAATGAATGAGATTTTTGGTGAGGAGAATTCAATTGGTTTTATTACTGTTGTAAGCAACTTAAAGGGTAGAAGTGATGATAAATATTTCGCAAATGCTCACAATAGTCTCTTGGTCTACAAAAAGAACACTTTTATAACGAATGGAGTCGAACTACCTGAGGACTATTGGGACGATTACCCTGAAATTGATGAATTAGGTCGTCGTTATAGATTACAGGGATTAAGAAAACGTGGTGCTGGAGCAAGAAGAATTGATAGACCTAATATGTTTTACCCCTTATATGTTAAGGACTCAACAGGAGAAGTATCCATTTCCCAAATGTCAGGATGGATAGAAGTATTACCAAAACTTTCAGATGGAGAGGACGGTAGGTGGAGATGGGGTCTGACAACATCGGAATCACGGATTAGTGAATTATGTGCCAAAAAAGTTGGAGCTGAAAACAGATGGGACATTTTCCAGATTGATTATGCTGAAAATGACGAAGGCGTAAAACGGATTAAACCCAAATCAATATGGACTGGGTCAGATTTTTCAAATGAAGTAGGAAATCTTGAAGCTAAAGCATTATTGGGGAAAAAAATATTTGAAACATGTAAACCAACAGGCTTGATTAAATATTGTATCGAACAAACTGTGGATAAAGATGATATAATTTTAGATTTTTTCGCGGGTTCAGCTTCAACCGCTCATGCACTTCTCGATTTTAATAAAGAAAATGGTCGCGAAACTAAATTCATTTGTGTTCAACTTCCGGAACTCTGTGATGAAAATAGCGAAGCCTTTAAGTCTGGTTATAAAACAATCGCAGACATTGGAAAAGAACGCATTCGTCGGGTTATTACAAAAATAAAAGAAGAAGAATCAGGTAAACTAGGGTTTGACGACAAGAAACTCGATCTCGGTTTCAAAGTTCTTAAACTTGCGGACAGCAGTTTTAAACAATGGCGGACGGATATCAAGACTGAAGATGATCTGAAAAATCAGATGAAACTTTTCACCGATCCAACCCGTGAAGGTTCTACTCCTCTGGATATGGTTTATGAACTCATTCTCAAATCAGGTAAAGATATCAACAGCAGCATAGTTCATAAGAACAACGTGTATTATATCAATGATACGGAAATGGCGATTCTGATTGAAAAAGTTGACGGCAAAACAATTGATGCGCTTATCGAAAAACACCCCGATAAAGTCATCATTCTTGATAAACTTTTTAAAGGAAATGATTCGCTTAAAACAAATACCGCGCTTCAGATGAAAGATGCCGGCATCGAATTCAAGACTATATAGGTGCCGCAATGAAACTACAGTTTGACGCAAACCAGAAATTTCAGACAGACGCGGTTAAATCCGTAACGGATATATTTGAAGGTCAGCCTTTGGAAGATTCCATTATGGGTTTCAACCTCAAAGAAGAAGGCTCATTGAATTTAATCAATGGCGCGGGCAATAACCTTGTTTTATCGGAAGATCAGATTCTAAACAATCTGCAAGTGATACAGGCTAACAACGATATCCCGGTTTCGGAGAAGCTGGACGGCATGAATTTTACCGTCGAGATGGAAACCGGCACGGGTAAAACATACGTATATCTCCGCACTATCTATGAACTGCATAAAGCATATATGTTCCGGAAGTTCGTTATCGTCGTGCCTTCAGTCGCCATACGGGAAGGTGTTCTTAAAAATCTCAACATTACTCATGAGCACTTTCAGAATTTATACGATAATATCCCCGTCAATTTTCAGCTTTATGATTCATCAAAAGTGTCGACTCTCCGGGGTTTCGCGACCGGCAACAATATCGAGATTCTCGTAATAAATATCGATTCTTTCGCAAAAGATGAAAATATCATTAATCGAAATAACGACAAACTAACGGGTCAGAAACCGATAGATTTTATCCGCGCGACAAATCCTGTCGTCATTGTCGATGAACCGCAGAACATGGAAACGGATAAAAGAAAAAAGGCGATAGAGAACCTTAATCCGCTGTGTACGATACGTTACTCTGCAACTCATAAGAATCTTTATAATCCGGTCTACAGGCTTGATCCGGTAAAGGCTTACGATCTGGGTCTTGTAAAACAGATTGAGGTCGATTCCGTTATCGCCGAAAAAAACAATAATAATGCGTTTGTGCAGTTAAAAAGCGTAAAGGCAACAAAAACAAAAACCGGCGCAACAATTATTATTGATGTCAATACCGCATCCGGCGTTCAGAAAAAATCTGTTTCAATAGCGGTCGGCGATGATCTTTATGTGAAATCAAATGAACGTGAAATATATAAGGACGGCTATATCGTAGAAGAAATCGACGTCGCGAATGAAACAATTCAGCTTTCAAACGGCACCATCGTATCCGTCGGAACGTCAGTCGGAGGTTTTACCGATGAAATAATGAAGTTTCAAATAAGAAAGAGCATTGAGGAACATCTCAAGAAAGAAAAGAATCTTCTTCCAAAAGGAATAAAAGTACTTAGTCTTTTTTTTATCGACCGTGTTTCAAATTACAGAAGCTACGACCAAAGCGGCACACCGGTTCAGGGTAAATTTGCGCTGTGGTTTGAGGAAATTTACAAAGAGCTTATTTCAATGCCTTCATACCTCGCCCTTGACCGGCACTCAATAGATCAGATTCATAACGGATACTTTTCGCAGGATAATAAAGGCAAATTCAAGGATACATCAGGCGAAACAAAAGATGATGATTCGACATATAACCTTATAATGAAGGACAAGGAGAAGCTTCTTGATATCGAGAATCCTCTGCGTTTCATATTTTCGCATTCCGCATTGCGTGAAGGATGGGACAATCCGAATGTTTTCCAGATATGCACTTTGAATGAAACCTCATCTGAAATCAAAAAACGTCAGGAGATCGGACGCGGTCTTCGTCTTGCGGTTGATAATACAGGTCAGCGTATATTTGATCAGAAAATTAACCGTCTTACGGTAATTGCGAATGAAGCTTACGAAGATTTTGCTAAAGCTCTTCAAAAGGAAATTGAAGAAGATTGCGGAGTATCATTTGAAGGGCGAATTAAAGATAAAAATAAAAAGGAAATTATAAAATACCGTAAGGGATTTCAGACTGATCCTAAGTTTGTCGAGATATGGGAAAAAATAAAATACAGAACAACTTATCGAGTGGAATATAGTTCTGACAAACTCACAGAAGAATGTGTTGATGCGGTAAAATCACTTCCTGTTGTAAAAGGTCCTGTAATACACTCAATAAAGAAACAGGTAACAATGGACAAAAATGGAGTTGGAGGAAATCTTATTTCTGAAAACTCAGTGTCAATTGAGAATCCGGCATTCCCTGTTCCGGATGTGCTCGGCTATATTCAGGATAAAACATCTCTTTCAAGAACGACAATTTGCGATATTTTAGAAAAGTCAGACAGAATCGGAGATATTCTAAAAAATCCTCAGCTCTTTATGGATATGTGCATAAAAACAATTAACAGCAAGCTGAGCGAACTGGTAGTTGACGGTATTAAATATGAAAAAATAGGCTCAAATAATTATGATATGATGCTGCTTGAAGAAAAAGATTTTGAAACATATCTTGATGATAATTTTTACAAAGTTGTCGATAGCAGCAAAACTATTCATGAAAACTATATTCCTCTTGATTCCAGTGTTGAGAGTCAATTCGCGAAAGACTGTGAGACAAGCGAACAGATTGAATTTTACTTTAAACTTCCTACGTGGTTTAAGATTCCGACTCCGATCGGGAATTATAATCCCGATTGGGCGGTTGTATTCAAAAATGAAAAGAAGATATACTTTGTAGCGGAAACGAAATCAACGACTGATTTGTCAAAATTGCGTCCCGATGAAGCAATGAAAATAAGATGCGGAGAGAAGCTGTATTCAAGTATCGAAGATGTAGAATTCAAACTCGTTACAAGTGTTCGTGAACTGCAATGAAACCATTATGGAAACTTGTTGATGACGAAAATAGTAATTAATTATAACTAATTAATTACTATTTCTGGCGATATTATTTGTATTTATTAGCAAAAGAAGATTTGTAGAAAGCTCTACGGGCTGACTGAAGATGAGATTAAGATTGTGGAGGGATAATCCTCTCTCCCGGCCTCTCTCCTTTGATAAAGGAGAGAGGAGTAAGAATGGAAATTATTTATTGGATTTTTTCTGTTGTATCTTGACAAAGTTGCTCAAGCTCTTTTGAGTCAAATGATTGCATGAACTTGATGACAAGTTGTTGAATATTGATGAAGTTACAAAAGCCCCTCTTTATCAAAGAGGGGTTTGGGGTGATTCAATTGAACGACAGAATATTCTGAATAATAATTATGCTCTTGAAGAAATTCAAAAAGCTGCGGAAATCAAAGGCGTGATTTTTCAGGATCAGATTTATCTTACAAAAGATCAGATTGCTCGTTTTTTTGAAGTTGATGTGCGCACAATTGAACGTTATATTTCGGATTATTCGGATGAGCTCCGGCGTAACGGATATGAAATTATAAAAGGCGAGAAACTTAAACAATTTAAAATAAACATCGCGGCGCAGGGTGTCTCCGACATAAATGTCGGAGACAAAACCAATAGTGTGTCTATATTTAATTTTGCAAAATAGCATAAAATAATGCTTTACATAAACGGTAAAGCATTATTTTATATGGTATGAAGATTGGTTTTGCTTCTCAAAAGCTGCAAAAGATATTTAATTCTGAAAAAGAATTAAAAAAAGCATATGGAGACCAGTCAAGTAAAATCAAGATCAGAATGAAAGTGCTGGAATCTGCTGTTAATCTTGAAGAGGTTCCGCACCAGAAACCGGAACGGCGTCATCAGCTAAAGGGTGATCGTAAAAATCAGTTTGCAGTTGATTTGATCCAGCCTTATCGATTAGTTTTTGAGCCGGATAGTCAAATTGAATTTCTATCTGATGGCGGAATTGATCTCAAACAAGTGACTGGAATAATTATTCTTGGAGTGGAGGATTATCATGGAAACTAGAGAATACTACTCATATAAACCGGATTACGTAATTCATCCGGGAGAATATCTTGAAGAAGTACTTGAGGCGCGTGAAATAAAAAAGAATGACTTGTCTGAACGTATTGGCGTAAGCGTCAAGCATATTAGTCAGATAATTAATAAACAGGCTCTTTTAACATCAGAACTATCCCTGCAGCTTGAACGAACTTTGGGAATCTCCGCGAATATATGGAATGGATTAAGTTCCGGTTATTCATTATTTGAGGCTCGACAAAAAGAACAAAAAGAATTACAGCTTAATACTGAATGGGTAAAAAAGTTTCCGATTAAAGATCTGATACGTTTAGGCTATTTGTCGAAAAATAGTGTTAAGTCTTTAACTGAAAATGTTTTAGAGTTTTTTGGGATTTCAAACCCGGAACAATGGGAACAATATTATTTTAATAGAGCTGCCAATTTCAGAAAATCAAATTCATTCAAAGATAATTTGCATCACATTGCAGCTTGGTTGCGTTCAGGTGAAATTGAAGCAGCTAAGACAAATGTAAAATCATACAAGAAAGATTTATTTAAAAGTAATCTGTATTGTATTCGTGCATTGACAGTAAAAAAGCCTATTGAATTTGAATCCGAAATGATAAGATTGTGCGCAGAAGCCGGAGTGGTTTTAACTTTTGTGCCTGAGTTTGAAGGTACACACATAAGTGGAGCTGCCCGCTGGCTTAATCCGGAAAAAGCTCTAATAATAATGAGTCTTCGGCATAAAACTAATGATCACTTCTGGTTCACTTTTTTTCATGAAGCAGCACACATTCTTCTTCACAGTAAAAAAGATGTGTTTATTGATGATCCGAAAGGATATGAATCAAAAGAAGAAAATGAAGCTAACCGTTATGCTCGAAATATTATGATACCAGAAGATGCATACAAATCTTTCATTGCAAAAGGAGACTATTATTCAAATAACATAATAACATTTGCTAATGAGATTAATATTCATCCAGGTATTATTGTTGGAACATTGCAATTTGATGAAAAAATTCCTTTTTCCTGGCATAATAAATTAAAAGAAAGATTTACTTTTATGAGATCGTGAAGATTACTAACTTGCGGTAAAAACAAAGAGGGTCGTCAAGAAATGGACTTCTCATGATAAACTGAAAAAAATCTCAGACTATGATCTTTACTGGCTGATTTAAGGTAATGAGAATCTTCTTTCTCTGCCGTTCTCCTTTGATAAAGGAGAGAGGTCAGGAGAATTTTAACTCACATTAGTTCTTTTCTCAAAAAAGTCGATGTATTCTTTGAGGTGAATGTTTTGAGATTATAATTTATATTTTAAATATGGACAGCTGAATTGTTTATGATAACCAATTCTTAAGCTATTTAGTTGAAAAGTATTTGAAGAAAATAATATGTTTTTTGAGTTATATTTTAAATGTAGATATTGTTCAGAAGCGAAATATATAAAGTTTTGATTATATGTGTAGTTGAGTGTAATGAAAACATTAATAATATAGGATTCATAATGCGTGACTCAAAACTATGTTACTATTGTGGTAGCGACGCCGTTTCGTTTGAACATGTACCTCCTAAATGTATTTTTCCAGAAATTAAAGATATAGGTGTTAATTATCGTAAAAATTTAATAACTGTACCCTCATGCGCAGAACACAACATGTTAAAATCTACTGATGATGAATATTTGTTATTTATAATAAGTATTAGTTACAACGTTAATCAAATTGGTTTAAATCATTTCTTTAGTAAAGTTGTTAGAGCAGTAGACAGATCTCCAAATCGTTTAATTCAGTTCCTAAGTAATAAGCGAAATATCTATTTTGAAAAAAATGGTAATCTTTCTAAATCAATTGAATTTTCAGTTGATATAGAAAGGTATAACAAAATAATTCAATATATTTCAAGAGGTCTATTTTATCATGAATTCAATAGGATATTTTCGGGTAATACTAAAATAATATATAATGGTTTATTGCATAATTCTGATATGACTAAGAGAAATAAATATATTAAAGTAGATAATGAAATAAGAGAATTATTGAAGCCAATTCCATATAAAGGGGAAAATAAAAGTATTTTCCAATATAAATTTTTATCAGGAGATAGAAATTATATTCTTAGATTCGAATTTTATGAAAACTTTGCAATAACAATACAAATGATTGAATAATTATAGCGCATAAAACGGTCTATATATACAATACCTGTAAAATGACGCTATTCGCCTGACACATTTCTCTCAAAATTATAATTTAACTACCGAATTTAAGCCGTCATTTTTCTGATATCCATCTTGCTTAAATATTCGCCGTAACGCTTAATATCGTATTCTTCTTGACTTGTTTATTTATTATAAAATACTTAATATAGAGGTGTGCATGATGAAAAGATTTCTTACGATTTATTCTTTTTTCGCTGTGTTGATTTCTGTAGGCATTTTCGCAGCTGATCTTGAAGCTCCTTCTTATGGTAAAAACGATACTAAATGGTATTTTGGATCTTCCACAAAAGCGTCCAAACCGGGAGATACTGCTACCCTTATTTTTCCGTTGAATGTCGGCGTAATGGAGTCGCTAAATGGTGATTTCAGAAAGGCGGCTGAAACTAAGGGCGGAACTATTATTCTTTCTCCGGGTGCGTATAAACTTATTGTAATGTATCACGGCGTTGCCGGAAAGACTCCCAGAGCCACAATTGATTTTGTTTTTGAGAAAGGTAAAAAATATGTTCTTTCATACTCAGGGAAGAGCGTTGATAAAATAGAATTTATTATTTCCGAAACGAAATAATAAATAATTTCAAAGAGCCTTTTCGTGAGGCTCTTTGCCGTTCTCTATCCATAATAAATCTGCAAAAGACTTGTCATATGTTTAAATCATTATAATCTGTGTTAATCTTTTTCTTTCATGCCGGCTTATGATTATTGTTTTTAAGCGGCAGTTTGCCATTAGAGAGGTCTATCTGATTATGTTTGATAAAATTATTTATAATAATAAAGATTCTGAAATAAGAATGGAGTTGATTCAGAAAAATAGTCAAATTCCATATGATCTTCTGCTTCTTGCTGATGAAACCGTTGAATCAATTGATAAATATATTCATGAATGCGTGATTTATCTTCTCATATTCAGGAACAAGCCGGTCGGTGTTTGCGCTGTTTGTGAAGTAAGTCCGGGCATAATTGAAATCAAAAATATTGCCGTTGTTGAAGAATTGCGGGGCAGAGGCTTCGGTAAAATAATGATTAATTCAGTAATTGATAATGCTGAAAGAAACGGATACGAACGTGTTATAATCGGCACGGGCGATGCGGGTGTCCGGCAGATTAATCTTTATAAAAAGTGCGGTTTTGAAATCTATGATAGAAAAAAGAACTTTTTCATTGATAATTTCCCTGAGCCGATTTATGAAAACGGAATTCAATTGATCGATATGGTAATGCTCAAGAGAGATATCGTCAAAAAATGATTAGATAAAATGATATTGCTTTCGAGTTTATAATTACAATTCTGAATATCTTCAAGTCAGCTAAACTATATTATGTTTAGAAAATATAAATTCTTTATTAGCCCGGTCTTTTTAAATTTACAAAAGATCGTACTCTGAGAAAATGAGTCATGAGTATTTCTGATGACAAATGGCTGTGGTGGAAAGACGGGGTAATTTATCAGATTTATCCCAGATCGTTTTATGATTCTAACGGTGACGGAATAGGGGATATCCGCGGCATTATAGAAAAAATTGATTATCTCGAATATCTCGGCATTGACGCTGTCTGGCTTTCACCGATAAACAGAAGCCCGATGGATGATTTTGGTTATGACATAAAAGACTACCGCCGTATAGAATCCATTTTCGGAACTGAAGCCGACTTCGATGAACTGATAAAAAAATTTCATGACAGAAATATAAAAATTATTTTTGATCTTGTGATGAATCACACATCAAGCAGTCATCTATGGTTTGTTGAATCACGTTCATCAAAGACAAATCCCAAGCGCGACTGGTATATCTGGCAAAAGGCTCACCGGGGAAAATGTCCCAATAACTGGAGAGCTGCCTTCGGCGGGCGTGCATGGGAATATGATAAAATTACAGGTGAATATTATCTTCATTCGTTTTTGAAACAGCAGCCTGATATCAACTGGAGAAACAAGGAACTTCGTGACGCGGTTTTTGATGATATCAAATTCTGGCTGGACCGCGGCATTGACGGTTTCCGTCTTGATGTGGTAAACTGGTTTATTAAAGATGAAAAACTTAGAAATAATCCTTATACTATCGGTTATTCTCCGCGTATCTACGACATGCAGAGCCATATCTATGACCGTAACAGGCCGGAGACTCATGATGTTTTGAAAGATTTCAGAAAGCTCCTTGATAATTATACTGAAAGAATGAGTGTCGGCGAGGTTTTTTCACCTCCGCCGGGAAATCCGCGTCTGTCTTCAGAATTTATCGGAAACGGAAAAGATCAGCTGGATATGGCATTTGATTTTTCTCTTATGTACACGAAATGGAATGCAAAGGAATTTTATAAAAAAATTTCGAATTGGCTTGAGCTGATTCCTTCTGACGGGTGGCCGTGCCATGTTCTTTCGAATCATGATCAGCCGCGTCAGGCTTCGAGGTTTTATAAGAAGAATCAAACTGATGAAAGATGCCGAATTCTTGCGGTGCTTCTTCTGACATTGAAGGGAACTCCGTTTGTTTATTACGGCGAGGAGATCGGTATGCGGGACGGAAAGATCAGCCGTTCAAAACTCCGAGATCCTCTCGGGAAAAAATACTGGCCTTTCTTTAAGGGGCGAGATCCCGAAAGAACTCCGATGCAGTGGGAGAATTCTGATAATGCAGGATTTACAACAGGTGTTCCATGGCTTCCGGTAAATTCAGATTACTGGAAAAGAAATGTTCATAAGCAGATTGAAGATAAAAATTCGCTTCTTAACCTTTACAGGTTTCTGATTTCGCTTCGCCGGAAAGAATATAATCTGAGAAGAGGCTCAATCGTTTTTTTGGAAAGAGGAGAGTCGGGAATTCTTTCTTACATGCGCGGCTGTGAATTTGAAATAGCGCTCAATTTTGATAACAGAATCAAGCAGTATTTTCCGCAGGGGCATGACGCAGAAATAGTTTATTCTACAGAGAAATTTTCTAAGGTGACTGAATCGAAGATTCTACAGCCGTATGAAGCCGTAATACTTCGGCATAATCAGCAGAGAAATTCGTAAAGAGTTATTCCGGCTGCAACTGAAGCGTTCAGCGATGAAACATTTCCTTTCAGCGGAATCTTTACCAGAAAGTCGCATTTTTCCTGAGTCAGTCTGCGCATTCCGCTTCCTTCAGCTCCGATAACTATTACGGCAGGTTTTGTGTCTTTAAGTTCCCTTACGTTTTTCTGTGCTTCGCCGCTTGTGCCGATTACCCAGAAACCGGCATCTTTAGCTCTGTCAATAAACTGCGCGATGTTTGAAACTATTTCAACGTCGATATATGCGGTTGCTCCGGCTGAAGTTTTAATTACGGTTTCGTTTATTCCGCTTGAATTGACTTTCTGCATTACGACTCCGTCAGCACCGAGCGCTTCCGCCGAACGGATTATCGCACCTGTGTTATGCGGGTCGGTTATCTGATCAAGAAGAACTATGACACCGTTTTTTGCGGCTACTGCCTTGAGATCAATTCCTGCAGAAGTCTGCTTTGCAGTAAGAATTACTCCCTGATGATTTCCGGCGAACATTTCATCCAATGTTTTATTGTCGCATTTGATTATTTTGACGCTTTTTTTCTTTGCCGCCTGAATAATCGAATCTACGATTTTGCCCTGTGCTGAATCCGAAAGATAAAGCGCTTCGGGTTTGGCATCAGTCTGAAGATATTCAAAAACGGGATTTCTCCCCGGGATCATTTTTTTAGCTTCCATCTAGTTCCTTCTTTTCCGTCTTCAAGAATTATTCCTTCCGCGAGCAGTTCGTCGCGAATTTCGTCTGAACGCTTGAAGTTTTTGTCAATGCGCGCCTGTTTTCTTTCTTCAATGAGTGCGTTAACTCGTTTTTCGAGATCCGAATCTATTGATTTTGCTTTTGAAAAAATGAATCCGAATACTGCATCTGTTTTTTTGAGAGCTGATTCTATTTCTTCTTTGTCATCTTTAGAGATTGTACCGTCAAGCAGAGGATTTACTGCATGCATGAATTCAAAAAATGCACCGAATGCACCGGATGTGTTAAGGTCATTGTCCATGCTTTCGGAAAAATCTTTGAGATATATTTCAACCGCATCTGAGACTGCTTTGTTTCGGCTGGTTTCTACAACATTTACTGAATTAAGTCTTGTGATAAAGTTGTCGATTTTTTCGAGTGAACTTTCTGCGCCTTTAAGGCCTTCAAGCGTGAAGTTGAGCTGTTTTCTGTAATGCGCTGAAAGCAGAAGATATCTGATGGCGCGCGGTGAATAACCTTTTTCAGTTAAATCTCTTAGTGTATAAAAGTTTCCCTTCGATTTGCTCATCTTGGTTCCTTCAACAAGAAGGTGTTCCCAGTGAAGCCAGTATCTTGCAAAAGGTTCTCCGTATGCGGCTTCGCTTTGTGCTATTTCATTTTCATGATGCGGAAATATAAGATCGACTCCGCCTGTGTGAATGTCTATTGTTTTACCATATATTTTTCTGACCATTGCTGAACATTCTATATGCCAGCCAGGTCTGCCGCCGTCCATTGATTTTATCTTCCATGAAGGCTCGTTTTCTTTGGAGGCTTTCCAGAGGGCAAAATCACGTGCGTCATCTTTTTCGTATTCATCGGCGTCGTATCTGGCTCCGCTTATTGTTTCGCGTTTTTCAAGATTGCTGAGTTTGCCGTAACTTTCGAATTTCGCTATTGAGAAATACAGTGAACCGTCTTTTTCATATACTAGATCTTTTTCTTTCAGGCGTTCGATTATATCTTCCATCGAATCGATGTTGTCTGTTGCTCTCGGATAATGTTCGAATTCTTCAATGGAAAGGCTTGCTAGGTCTTCAAAAAAAATATCCGTATATTTCGCAGTGAAATCTTTCAGCGAGAGTCCGTTATCATTTGCTCCCTTGATTGTTTTGTCGTCAACATCGGTGATATTCATCGTGTGTTCGACTTTATATCCTGAGTATTTGAGATATCTTCTAAGAAGGTCGTTCAATGTAAATGTTCTGAAATTTCCTATATGCGCATACGAATAAACTGTCGGGCCGCAGGAGTAAATTGAAACGGCATCATATTCAGCAGGAGAATTCTTTTTTACTCCGCCGGGTATAAATTCTTCTGTTGTGCGTGTGTATGTGTTATAAAATTTTAAAGACATCAGCATCTCCGGAAATAGGGCTTGCTTCACCCTTACTCTGGATATTACTCAATTTCGTTACCGTTTTCGTCAAGGAAGTATTCTCTGACTTTTTCGAATAATATTTCCTCTTCTGCCTCTTTTGCGGGGACATATACTGTTTCTTTCAGTTCTATCCGTGAATTCGGATTACCTGAATCCATGTTCTTGATGAGAATGTGAAGTTTTTTTATGTATTCAATAAGTTCATAAAGCTTTTTATTTTTTCTGTCTATTAGAATCTTTGTTTCGGAAGCGAGCTTTTTGAGAAGCATATCTTTTTTCTTAAGTTCTCTGTTTAAGTTTTCAACAGCTTCATAGTATTCTTTGTTAACTTTTTTGAAGTCGATTGAAGCGAGGACAATTTCACCTGTGCTTTTTTCTTTTTCGATAGAGCGTATTATTTTTCCTATCTCATCGGAAGAAAAGATATCATCTGCGGAACTTTGAATCCATTTTTTCCCTTCAGAATCAATAAATTCCGATGCAATGTTATTTTTCTTTCTTCTAATCATCAGATTGTATCCGAACACTCCATTATCATTGCAGCATTAAAAAGGGGGAACCAGCCGGAAGCCCCCCTTTATTATCGGTCAGTTTTCTTCAATTATAAACTGAATTTCGGTAAGATACTTTTCAGGATTTCCACGAAAAATCATACCGGGTCCTTTTGTATACACGAGCCTAATCGGAATCTTTGCTTTGACATTATTTTTGGATAAATAGTCATATATCATTGCGAAAGATTTTCCTATTTCATCATAGCGGCCTTTATGAACTATACAGACTGCTTTACCGCCTTTTAGTATGCGGCTGCCGCCGATTGCTTTTTTTATGGGAAAACCGGTTTCTATATCTGCATCTATTTCCTTGTATTCACCGTCATAAAAAAGATTCATTCCTTTGCCGCAGATAAATCTTCCGGCTCTTTTTGCGCACTCTGAAAAATCTGATCCGACTTCATCATATCCGCATTTTCTTCTTATTCCAAGAAATATTATTGAATCAATAGTTTTTATGAATATCTGACCGGTATTTCCGGCTTCATTTTTTTTCATTTTCCCGTCTCCGATTGTTTTTAATATCAGATCAAGTTCTTTTTCGATCTGAGAATAGTGCTTAATTTTTGAACATATCTCATTCTTCCGTGTTATGATCATTTCACGCATTTCATCGTCGGAAGATATGGTTTCCGTTATCGCGCGTATTTCACCTACCGAAAACTCAAGCCTGCGCAGAAGCTTTATGGTTTCGGCTTTCTCAAGGCTCTCTTTTCTGTAATAACGGTAACCCGTTTCCTCATCAATATAATCGGGTTTGAGAATATTCTCTTCATCATAATGATGAAGCGTTTTTACAGAAAGACGCGATATTTGCGAGAATTCACCTATTTTATACATTTTATCCGTCCCATAGAAATTATCATTGAATCAGGCGTTTATTTGCCATAAATCCTCCTTATGTTGAATTGCAACAAACCGGTTTATGGCATATATATAATCTCTCCTGCAGCCGGAGGGTCAATATTAAAAAATGCAAACAATAGAATTCATTTTAGCTTGAAATAACACATGTATTGATTTAGAATATTACTATGAAACTGATCTCTTTCTTCACGGATAAACTTTCTGTTAAATTTGCATTAACCGTGTCAGTCATAACAATTATAGCGCTGACGGTTTCTGGCATTATTAATTTCAATTTAAGATATAATGAAAGAAAAGAATATGCTCTTTTTAAACTGAATGCCCGGTCAAAAATATATGCAGAAAAAATTGCGGCAAAGATTGAATCAGTTCCGATTGTTACTTTCGAAAGTATGTCTGAATTATTTACTGATAAAACGGTTCTCGGCGCCGATATCGAAATTCTAAAAACGGATTCTGAACCGTTTAATATTTATCTGTCTAAAAATAATGAAGGCGAAATTGTTAATGAAAAAATCCGTTATAACAATGTTTTTTTTCAAGATGAAATATATGCTGTGCATAATTACAAGCCTCTTGCTTTGGTAAAAATATATTATTCAGATTATTCATTTAACCGGACAAACTCTTCTTATCTCAAAAATATGTTTATAGGTATTCTTATTACAGGCGGATTTATTCTCGTTTGTATTGCAATTGCTTTCAGATTTATGGTTACAAAGCCTGTAGAATCCATCAATCATTTTGTAAGGGAAATCTCTCTGGGCGATATGAAAGCATATGATGTTAAAAAAACAGATGAAATTGCCCGTCTTGCAATGGGATTTAATTTCATGGTTCTCAGACTTAAAAAAGCATTTGAGCGGCTCCAGCAGCAGAATGCTGATCTTGAAGAAACAGTCAGCATCAGATCAAAAGAACTTATCCAGGCCGAGAAAATGGCTTCACTCGGCGAGCTTGTCGCCGGAGTTTCACATGAAATCAATACTCCGGTCGGAATCTGTATAACTGCAGTAACTCATCTGAATTCTTTGACTAAAAACGTAATTAAATCATTTGAGTCTTCCAGTCTGACCAAAACTGCTTTGTCGAATTATATTCTCGAAAGCGCAGAAACGGCTGAAATAATATTTTTGAATCTGACGAAGGCTTCTGAGCTTGTTCAGAGTTTCAAACAGATTGCCGCTGACCGGGCTACATGGGAAAAAAGAAGATTTGAGCTGAAGGAATATATTTCAGAAGTACTGATAAGTCTGAAGCCCAAAATTAAAAATCTGCCGCATGTAATCGAATATGATGCAGCTGATGAAATTGAAATTGAAAGTTTTCCCGGAGCGTTTTCGCAGATTATAGTTAATCTTGTGATGAATTCGATTATACACGCCTTCGATAAAAATTTCAAAGGACTTATCAGAATTAATATCGTTGAGTTAAATGGATATGTGATTTTAACACTGTCTGATAACGGCAAGGGAATTGAAGAGGATAAAATAGACAGAATCTTTGAACCGTTTTATACAACAAGAAGAGGACAGGGCGGAACCGGACTCGGTCTCAATATAGTTTATAATCTTGTAACCAAGACTCTGCTCGGTTCAATTCACTGCTACAGCGTCAAGGGAAAAGGCACGTCATTTGTTCTGAAACTTCCGGCAGAACATTCGTTCAGGGAATGATTGTTGTTTCAATTCCGGCTTCTTTTGCCATCTCTGATGCCAGAGGATCATTGTACGGATTTTTAACAAAGAAATGAGTTATTCCGCTATTGATAAGCATTTTTGTGCAAATGACGCAGGGCTGATGTGTTACATAAATATCGGCGTCTTTTATTGATACTCCGTGATATGATGCCTGAATTATCGCATTCTGTTCGGCATGAAGCCCTCTGCAAAGTTCATGTTTTTCGCCAGAAGGGATGTTGTAAAGTTTTCTTATGCAGGTATCCTCAGTGCAATGTGTAATTCCTTTAGGAACACCGTTATAGCCTGTGGTTAAAATTCTCTTATCCTTGACTATTACGGCTCCTACACTTCTTCGTACGCATGTAGAACGGGTAGCCACATCTTCTGCTATTTTCATAAAGTAATCATTCCATTCAGGTCTCATATTATACTCCCGCTGTGAATTCCAGCTCGGCTTTTATCGGCTCTTTCTTTTTTATTATGAATACGGCTTTCATTTTTGAGAAACGTTTTATGAATGAAACGATTGATTTGTTTTTCTCGCTTATCACTCCGTTTTCCTTGAGAAGGGACTCGAGTTCGTTTCTTGTGAGTTCGGATTGAAAGAGTTTTGTTTCGCCGGATTCAATATTTAGAACGGTTTTTTCCTTGCCGAATGAGAAACGTTTAATCTCTTTACCTTCTGCGTAAAGCAGTATTTCGGATATTCCGTTTTCGAATTCAATCTCTACGGGTTCGTCGGCTTTTAGTGTGCTTATGACGTTTAAAGCTCCGTCTTTGTTTATATTTGCTGTAAACCTATACTGAACATTGCCGACATAAAATGTGGTGGATGTATAAGGATTATCCCGCATAAAATTCAGAACAACCGCAAAAACTATTACGAGAAGGACTATGTTTCCTATCATGAATACGCGTGAAAATTTGAACTTTTTTCCGAATCGTTCAGGCATGCGTCCCGAACGTCTTAATTCGAGAGCTTCTTCTATTTTTGCTGAAGTTTTATGTTCCATTCATGAGTCCTGCAGAATAATATTTTTGTTGCAATTATCTGAAAATATTGATTTATTCCAACTAAGGTTATATATTATAAAACATCAAGCTTTTAATGCCGTGCTGTAAAAATATCAATTATTACAAGGGGGGATTTATGTATATAGAAGATATTCAGGCAAGAGAAATTCTTGATTCGAGGGGAAATCCAACCGTTGAAGTTGATGTTTCACTTTCATCCGGCGGATTCGGGCGAGCTGCTGTTCCAAGCGGTGCTTCTACCGGTGCTCATGAGGCAGTTGAACTTCGTGACGGAGATACGTCCCGTTATCTCGGACGGGGTGTTCAGACTGCAGTTGACAATGTAAATAATATTATCGCCGATGCATTATGCGGAATACCGGCAATTGATCAGATTGAAATTGACAGAGAGCTTCTTAAGCTCGATGGAACAAAAAATAAAGAAAAACTCGGTGCTAATGCTATTCTGGGTGTGTCAATGGCTGTTGCTAAAGCTGCAGCAGACAGCATGGGAATGCCGCTTTACAGATATCTCGGAGGAATTTCGGCATGTGAACTTCCCGTGCCGATGTCGAACATTTTAAACGGAGGCGCTCATTCGGATGCGCCGATAGATCTTCAGGAATATATGATTATGCCTGTCGGAGCAAAAAATTTCAAAGAAGCTGTAAGAATGGTTGCTGAAGTGTTCCATTTCTTAAAGAAGATCCTTAAGGCTGAGAATTATTCGACTGCTGTAGGCGACGAAGGCGGATATGCCCCGAATTTGAAAGATAATGAACATCCGTTGAAGATGATAATTGAAGCTGTAAATGCCGCCGGATATAAACCCGGCAGGGATAAGGATTTTGCAATAGCACTTGATCCGGCTTCAAGTGAATTTTATGATGCTGCCAGAAAGAAATACATTTTCAAGAAAAGCAGCGGCAGAGAGCTTTCCAGCGATGAGATGGTAGATTATTGGGAAGATCTCGTAAGCAGATATCCGATTATTTCCATTGAAGACGGAATGGCTGAAGACGACTGGGACGGCTGGAAAAAGCTTACCGAAAGGATCGGCAAAAAAGTTCAGCTTGTGGGAGATGATCTGTTTGTGACAAATACCGAAAGGCTGAAAAAAGGAATTGATCTCGGAATTGCAAATTCTATTCTTATAAAAGTAAATCAGATCGGAACGCTTTCGGAAACTGTTGCCGCAATAGAGATGGCTAAGCGTGCGGGGTATACCGCGATAGTCTCTCACCGTTCGGGGGAAACAGAAGATACTACAATTTCAGATTTGGTTGTTGCGCTTAATACAGGACAGATTAAAACAGGTTCTGCGTCAAGAACAGACAGAGTTGCTAAGTATAATCAGCTGCTTCGCATAGAAGAGCTTCTTGACGAAAGTGCGAAATACGGGGGAAAAGAGGTTTTTTACAATATTGAAGTTTGATAACAAGGGTTTTTTTCTGCTTCTGATTCTGCTTGCCGGAATTTATATTTTTGTTTTCGGAGAAAGCGGAATTCTTGAGCGCAGGCGACTTTCCGCCGAAAAGTTGTATCTTGAAGGCATTAATTCTTATCTTGCCAGGGAGAACTCTTTTCTGAAAGATATTCTCGAAAATCATAAAGATGAAATATCTGACGCGGAAAGCCGCAATCATTTTTACATTGCAAGCGGAGAGAAGCTCATTGCTTTTGAAAACGCGTCTATAAGAAATACTGATGTTCCGAAATACGTCAGGGACAGGGAGAAGGTTGAATTTATAAAAAATCTTAGAATTGTCTGGTTCGTTGTATCGGTAATTTCCCTGCTTTTTTACTTTATGAAAATTAAAAAGGAAGATCCGGATGTTCTCTGAGTTAAAGAAGGCTACTCCCGAGGATTCTGCTGTTGTTTCCGCCCAGCTTGGGGGAAAGAAGGCAAATTTATATGCTGTTGCTGCAAGGTGTAAATATAATTATCCCACGATTGCAGTTTTTAATCCGTTTGGTGAAGACGGAGATATCAATGCCGGATTTCTTTCGACGCCTATATGGCTGACTTGTCCTTATCTTAATGATAAGCTCCATGATTTTGAGTCTCTAGGCTACATAACATCCATAACAGATCTTTTAGCATCCGATCAGGAAATATTTTCAATGATGAAAGAAGCTCATGCTCATTATTATTTTTTGAGAAAGGAACTTTACCGGATGTGTACGGGCAAAGCGCCCGGAGATGAAGTTATAAAGTATATGGATAAGGGAATCGGCGGAATGATAAATGTAGCTTCATTGAAATGTCTTCATCTTCATTACAGTCATTACAGATTTTGTTCGTACAATGTTGCCGGAATGATAGCGTCAAAACTTATAGGTGATGATACTTCATGTCAAGATTGCAGATGTTCTCAACTTTGAATTCCAAAATTTAATTGACCTCAGGCGGGCATATCCGGATTCTTTCTGTGAGAGAGGGAGGAGCAGTCGCGCGGCCCGAAAGGGAGTGAGGAAAGTCCGAACACCATAGAGCAGGATGCCGGTTAACGGCCGGGCGCCGTGAGGCGACGGAAAGTGCAGCAGAAAGTATACCGCCTTCCTCGTGAAGGTAAGGGTGAAATGGCGGGGTAAGAGCCCACCGCGTTTTCAGTAATGAAAACGGCATTGCAAACCCCATCCGGTGCAAGATCAAGAAGCGGTTTAAAATTGCTCGTTTATGACCGCGGGTAGATCGCAAAGAGTATTGCAGTAATGTAATGCCAAGATTGATGACTGCATAAACAGGATTCGGCTTATATCCCTCTCTCAAACAAAAAACCCTGCCATGTTCCGCGTCTTTCTAGTTCGTCTTCAATACCTTTCTGAACACTTCCTTTATGAAGTCCCCAAACTGGTGCAATCAGAGATTCTACGTCACGGTCTGCTGAGAGTCTATGCACGGATATTTCCGGATTCAGCCGCTCGATAATGTCGCAAGTTATTGAAATGTATTCATTCATTGAGAGCAGGTTGAACTTGTCATTATGATACATTTTCTCTGCAGGAGTATTTTTTATCACGTGGAAATGATGAAGTTTTATCCCGTCGATTTTCATTTCATTAAAAGCGGAAACTGAATGAAGTATGTCATCATAGTTTTCATGCGGTATCCCGGTAATAAAATGAGCGCATACTTTTATGCCGTAGTTTTTAAGAATTTCAACAGCTTTGATGCTGTCTTCATGAGTATGATGTCTGTTTAAAAATAAAAGTGATTTGTCATTTGCAGACTGCATGCCGAGTTCAACCCAAACTTCCGGAAGTTTCTTCGAATAAGAAGATATCAGCTGTGAGTTTTCATCATTGATGCAGTCAGGTCTTGTTCCGATCATAAGTCCGATGATGTCGGGAGAATAATTTACTGCTTCATCATACATTTTCTTTAAGAGTGAGCAATCGGCATAAGTGTTGGTATATGCCTGAAAATATGCGATATATTTGTGAGAACATTTTCCGCGTTTGAAGGACTCTATTGCAGATTTCATCTGCTCGGTTATGCTGAGGTCTACAGAGCACGAAGCCGCGGCAGAACCGTTCTCACAGCAGAAAATGCATCCTGTATAATCCAATGTGCCGTCTCTGTTCGGGCATGACATGCCTGCATTTATCGGAAGCTTTAAGACGCTTGTTCGGTATTTCCCGGAAAGATAATCCCCGAACAGATTAATTCTTTTAGTAAAACATTTCGTCAAAGCGATTTATCTTTTTCTTTAACTGCCAGTGAAGAATTTTTAAAGTACTCCTGATTCTGAAAACGTTTCGGATCGAAAGGAACTATTTTAACTTTTTCGGCTCTTCTTACTGACATGTTTGAATTAAACTGAACAATATATATTCCTTCTGTAAACCTTACGGGATAGGATCTCTTTATTCTCACATTCATGTAGCGTTTTTTCTTTGCAAGATAACGTCTTTGTGTTGTATAACCGGTAGATCTGGCTTTTCTCAATGATTCCAGAATTTTCCCGCAGTATTTATCATTCGGTGCAATTGATAAGTTTACAGCATCTTCTAGTGACTGGTTTGCTCTGACAATCAGAATGAATGGCGATGTCGGAGAATGGTTTTCTCTCTGACAGCCGAGATAAGGAAATTCTGTTTCATAGTAATTATCGACGTTTGCAGCATCGCCATAGTGCATTGATCTTCTGATGTTTCTTCCTGTAATCGCCTTATACCGTGCGGCTATTTCAGCTCTAACTGGATAATAATACGGATTTTTGCCGAGAGCGTTAAATGCCCTCTGTAAAGAATTTCTTGCCGCGGAATATCTTTTTTTAGATGCATATGCTGATGCTTTATTCATGTGATAATTCGCAGATAAAACCCTACTTTTTATTTCTCTGTATGGTTCTGTGCTTGTTTCGAATCGTGAAGATTTGAAGTATTTATCCATGAGAGTACAAATATTAGCGGCTTTTACGAGATCGGTTTTTGATGTATAGTGGTTTACCATTTTTGAAAGTTTTATCAGAGTCAGAATGTCAAATTGAGTTTTGGATTTGGATATTGAACTTTCAGTTAAATCAACTCCGAATTTTTCATCTATTGCATTAATTATCGCATTATACTGGGATAGAGCGATTTCATTTTGATTTTTTTCATTTCTTAAAAATTCTTCTTCAACAGGATTCGAAATGAAACCCGATTCAAACATAAGCGAAAGAGGGAAGTTTGCGAAATACAGAAAGCGGTCGTCTGCGACTGCGCCCTGTTTCCAATTGTTGAATTTGTATCCGTAAGAGAGCATTTCATTCTTAAAATAATTTGCAATTAATCCTGTAAAACCTGTCGGGTCATACCGGTTATAGAGTGTAAGAAATCCGGACTGGACATTTGTTATATGTGACAAATATGCTCTTCCTGATTCGGAATATACAAGATGTATTCCCCTGATATTTGCGAGACCTTCGGCCTTTGAAAGCATTCCGACATTATTGAGATGACTTGCGATAACCATGAATGCCTTATTCTTTTTTGCTAGTTTCATGGTTTCGGTGAAAGTGATGTTGTTATATGTTTCAGATTTGTTTTCAAGAACTTCCATGAAGTCATCAGTGGTTTTGACTTCGATATATTTGTTTTTCTTTAAAAGACTGTAGAGTTTTCTCGATAGGAAAATAGAATAAATTTCTTCAGGAAGACCTGTGGAGCTCATTCGAAAAGTTGTTTCACCCTGCCATTTTCCTCCAGGAAGTTTACCATGAGCAGGATCAAAGAAAATAACAATTTTGCCGCCGTTATTCAACTTTTCACCGAGTGATCCGTATATCTCGTCTGTTTCATTTATGAGAGAAATGAGTTCATTGAAATCTTCTGATTTTTTTTCGGATTCTAGAATAGATTTGATGATCTCTGGTTGTGATGAAATTGCCGGATCTGTTAAAAGATTGTCATCGCTTGAATAAATAACAGAAGAAATGCATAATGCTATTGAAATAATGATTTTTTTCATGGTAAGATCCGTTAAAATTCGCCGATGAAAGCTTTGAGATTGTCTTTTTTAATTGATAGAACATAAATAAAACGTTTAGACTGGGTATCTTCAAGTTTTTTCAGAGTTCCGAAGTCATTTATCAGATTGAGTATTTTGGCACGGCGGTTTTTGTCAGGCTGTTTGCCGTTTTCAGAAAGATATTTCTGAAAACTTGAAAGAGTTCTGTTTTTAATCTGATTTTCAATATCTGACATTGAAGAAGAATCTTTGTCCGACTTGATTATTATTGTTACATATTCATTGTTCGAAATAAATCCTTCCTTCTGATACTTCTTTATCAGATCAGAATCACCGGAAGCTGTTTTTGTAGATTCAACTTTCGCGGCGCAGCCCGAAATGAATATAATTGCAGTTAATGCGAATAATGCTTTTTTCATTGATTGCCTGCCTGTAAAATATTATTAATTTGAGCTGTAATTGCGTTTTTGATGTTTTTTTCTGATATTTTAATGATTATGCAGTGTGATCCGCTTGATTCGTAATATTCGGCAATGGGTTTCGCCTTGAGGTAGGTTGCATCCAGATAATTTGTAATTTCAATATTATATTCTATTTGTGTTTTTTTAGCCGGAAATGTTTTTATCATCTCATTTTTTAGTCCGGTTATAACAAAATCCCGCGCATTTTGATATGAATTTATCAAAGCGCTTTCGCGTGAAGAAAGAAGACCTTGAGCGTTTTTGTCCGGTTCTCCCCTGACGATAATTCTGAATTCATCATCATTAATAAAACCTTCGCTTTTAACGCTGTCAACTTTTGTTTCTTTGCCCGCGCAGGAACAAAGAAACAAAATCATGAATATAAAAATAGTGCTAACTTTTGTCATTGTTTTAACAGATTTATCGTACTTCTTATTTTATCAGCATCATCATGATCCGGTCTTATTGCAAGAACTTTCTCGAATTCTGACAATGCTTTTTCATTATTTTTAAGATGTCTGTAATAAATCATTCCGAGCTCGTAGTGGGCGTCAGCATTTTTGCCGTTGAGCTGTACTGCTCTCTCAAAAGAAGATGCTGCTTTAGCATAATCGCCCTTGTCCCGATAGACCATTCCCATGTTGTAATGGCACTCTGTTTTCATCGGGTTTATTGATATTGCAGTTTGATATGAATCAATAGCTTCATCATACATTTTTGCTGAATGATAGGTGTCAGCCAGTGAAAAATTAGCTTCGTATGAACGCGGATTATTTCGTATAGCCTGCTTGTATAGATCAATGGCTTTTTCGTAAAGTTTTTTTGATTTATATAGTTTTCCTAGGTTTATGTAAGCCTTGTCGTAATTCGGATTACGGTTAATCGCACGTGTGTAGTAGTCAATTGCGTTTTCATCCTGATTCAGGCTTTCGTATGCTTTACCCATTTCATAAAGGGAAGGGACGTCATCAGGTTTTATTGCTATTGCCTTACTGAAATTATCAATTGCTTCATTGTATTTCCTGTTCTGACTCATCAAAAGACCCATGTTATAATATGCCTGATAATAATTTGGATCAAGAGTAATTGTCTTTTTATAAAAATCTGTAGCATTGTTTACGGAACCCATTTCGTGATAAGTTTCCCCGATTTTAAATACGGTTCCCGGATTGTCGGGTCTGATTGACAAATCTTTTGTGAAATTATTTAAAGCTTCGGTATAATTTTTACTTGATAGGTATATATCTCCGAGATTGTAATATGCTCTGTCCATTTTAGGATCCTGATCAATGGCTCCTTTGAAATTTTTTATCGCATTAGCCTTGTCACCTGATTTTAGATAAGCAAGTCCTCTCGAATAGAGAGCTTTCGGGAATTCGGGCTGAATCTGAAGAGCTCTGTTGAAAGACTGAATTGCGGCACTGTATTTCTTTTCATCATAATAAATCAGACCTAAACGGTAATGAGCGTCGGCATTCTTTGGATTTGCGACAACTGAATTGTTGAATGATTTCTTTGCCTCATCATCCATTTTATTGTGATAATATAATCTTCCCATCCAGTAATGGGAATAATCGTCGTTATTGTCGATTTCTGTTGCTTTTCTGTATGCTTTTAAGGCATCATCGTATTTTTTTTCCTGACGGTATTTGTCTCCGAGTTTTCTGTATTTTTCAACATTCTCGTTTGAGGTTTTTGTCGGTTCTATGTTGTCTTCTTTTTTACCGGAAGAGCTTCCTTTTCCGCTCAAATCATCGTCTTTGCCGGATTTGCTGTCAGACGAATCGCTTTGACCGTCACTGCTTCCTGAATTTCCGCCTGATCCGCCGTTACCGGTATTTTTGACATTATCTTTTTTGCTCCTGGCATCATTTTCCTTATCTAGGATATTTCTGATATTGCGGTATTTTTGCTGAAGTTCCTTATCATCATAATTATATTTGAGCGCGCGTTCATAATTTTTAAGAGCATCCGGATAATTTTTATTAGAGGATGAAATATCTCCCATGTTCTCCGCTGAGATGAAATCAGAATTATCAAGTTCAAACGCCTTGTCGAAATTATTGTAAGCCGAGCCTGTGTTGCCCTGAGCCTGATCATTCTGCCCGAGTGCTCTAAAATATTTTGATTTTCCTGAATCTATTGAAATTGCTTTTTTGTAAGCTTTATCAGCATTGTTATGCTGTTTTGCTCTAAAATAAATATTACCTAGATTATAATGGGCTTCGGCATTTTTAGGATTAACTTCGACGCCTTTTTTTGCGTATTTAACGGCACCCGCGATATCATTTTGCTCAAGGCGCTGTTTTGCGAGATTGAAATATGCATCCTGATCTTTCGGAGCAACTTTTATTGCATCTTCATATTCTTTTTTTGCTTTTTTGGGTTTTTTCTGTTCATCAAAAACATTGCCGAGTCTGTTGTAGGCTTTCGGCTGTTTCGGTTTGACACTTTTGGCTTTTTCATAGGTTTCGATAGCCTTAGCGTAATCACCTTTTAGGGCATAGGCATGCCCAAGTTCTGTAATAGCGTCGTAATTCTTAGGATCAATTTTTATAGCTTTTAAATAATAATCTATGGCCTTATCGTAATCCTGGATATCCTTGTATGCGTTCGCAATTTTGAGTATTATTTCAACATTGTTGGGTTCGGTTTCGAGAAGTTCTTCGTAAAGAGCTATTTGTTTTGTTCTCATGTTTTCGATATCTTTGAGCGGATCTTTTTTGAATCCGTCAAAAATAAAGTATGCTCCTGCCGATAGAAGCAAGACCAGAACCGCGATGATTCCGATCTGAATTCGTCTGTCATTAAACATAATTCCCCCAATTAATTTAAGTCATCATCTCTGTATATGTCTTCGAGCTGTTTTACTGTTTTTTTATCCTCATGACCTGCTGATTCAGCTGAGTCTTTCTTTTCCGTTGCTTTCAGAATATCTCCTCCAAGATGAAGAATTTCTTCAATCGGAATATCGCTGTCCGGCGGAGGTATTTTAAAGTTAGGATCCTTTAGAAGTTCAATCGCCCTTCTGATTTTTTCGTATTGGGGATCTTCCGGGGCAGCACGCAGATACTCTTCCCAGTTTCTGATAGTTTCACTTTTATCGCGTAAAAGCATTAGATTAGAAAGACCGAGATGGAAGTATGCGTATTTTAGATTAGGATTCTTCTGAAGTGCTTTTTTGTAATGGTCTACAGCGACATTTCCGAGTTTTTTTGCATAATATGCCTGTCCAAGACGGAATTCCTCTTCGGCGGATGAAGGGTCTAGATCGACGGCTTTTTTGTATAATTCAATAGCTGCGTCATATTGACCTTTTTGGAGCATGATATCGCCGAGATATGAATATGCTTTTCTATTTTCCGGATTGTCTTTCAGTTCTTCTCGAAGAAGAAGTTCTGCCATTTCGAATTTTTTTTGGAAGAAATACTTGGAAGCCTTTTGAAATTTGGTTTCTTCTTTTTTCTGCCCGATCAGAAGAGCCGGAATTAAAAGTATTAAGACGATTATTTTAAACATACCCATACCTTTATATTTTCGACCTTAGACATGTTAAAGATAATAAAAAATGACATGAATGCAAGGGCAGAGGCGTAATAATTGCATAGAAACTACGAATTCATGTATTTTTCCAGATATTCGTTCAGATCATTGACGTTTTTCTGAACCATGGTCTTGAATTCATTGGGAATGTTCTGGTCGAGAATAACTTTATAGTAATTCAAAGCGTCTTTTACTCTTCTTCTTTTGATGTAGTCTCCTGCTTTTTCAAGCATTGGTTTATATTTGTAAAAAGAATATTCAAGGACATTCTGCTCTCGCGAGAGGGTGTTTCTATCAGGAAGTTTATCGAAAGCGTATGTAACTCTAAGTATAGGAAGCTCCTTGCGTTTGGGAGCATATCTTTCCATGAAAGACGAATAGAATTGTTCATCTTCATAAGTCTTCGGCTGAGGGGAATATAAAAGTTTATCAATATCTATGTCCTGCTGAATTTCACCTTTCGGTCCGCGGATTTCGTATTCATTATTTTTTTCTTCCGATTCTTCTATTTTTTCCGGAGCTTTGTTTTTTAGAGAATTTTCATCCGCCGCTGATTTTAAAATACTCGCCATTATTTCATCGTCAGTAGGTTCATCTGTTTTTTTGCCGTGAACAATATCCTGAAGTGTTTCGAATTCGTCTTTTTCTTCTTCTTTTGCTTTTTTCTCGGGAACACGTTCGGTTGTAATTGCCGGAGTTTCCTGCTTTTGAAGCTGATCGGGTGATGAAATATTTGCGGGCGATTCTAATTGTTGAGTTTCATCAATTTTATCAATGGTTTCTTTGTTTAAATCATGTTCAACTGTAGCAGGTTTGTCAGTACTTTGATCCGGAGCTTTGATGCTTTGAATCGATTCGGCAAGATTCAGGAGTTCATTTTTTAGATTTGATATTTCTACTTTTAACAGTTCTTTTTCGCGCTTTTCAATACTGTCTGAATCTTTTTTGTACTGATCAAGAAGATTGACAACCTTGTCATCAATTTTCTGAAGATGAGATTTTTCATCATTGAGTCTTTCAATTTCTTTCTGAAGGGCGGATATTTCTTCGGTTATAGCTTCAGTATCTTGTAATTGCTGAGGTTCCTTATCTTTTTCAGGCTGCTGTTTAAGCTGTTCAATTTCTTTTTTTAAAGTTTCAATCTCGCTGAGATGTCTTGAATCGAGACCGTGTTTTATGCTTTCTGCAATCGCGGAAGCGTTATATTCTGCGTTAATTCTTGAAATCTCACTCAATGCATTTTTCAGTTCGCTTATTTCATCAAGTTTGCCGCTGAGTTCTTCTGATTTCTGGTTTTTTTCTTCTTCTTTTTCTTCATTTATTTCACTTAGCGCGTTTTTCAGGCCGGCTATTTCTTTTCTCAGGCTGTTCAGTTCTTCTGAACCGCTTTCTGCTGTGTTGCTTGCAATTTTTGATTTTACTCTCTCTGCGATTTTCTCAATATCAATTTCAGCCGGAGCCATGCTGATTCTGATGTTATCTTTGAGTTCATCGCCTGAAATCGAAAGCTTTATTCTGTTTTCTTCTTCTTTCTTTTCCTGTTTAATCCTTTCTTCTTTTCTTGTTGCGGAAAGATGCTGGTAATTATAAAGATAATCGATATTTTCTTCTATTTTATTTCTTACTTCTTCATCTCCGATTCTTGACTGTATGCCTTCGTAAAGAGAAATCGCGCTTTCAAAATCTCCGCGCTTAATATAGTGTTCAATGTTCGAAATGGCTTTTGAGTATATTTCAAGCGGAGAGCCTTCAGGAATAATCTCTCCTGATTTATGGGGCAGACTGAAATCCTCCTGAACGTCAACACTATCGCCGTCATCGCTTCTTCTTCTTTTTTGAGGCTTTTCTTTTATTTCATCTTCAATTTCTTTTTCAATATCGCTTTTTCTGTCTCCGGCACGTCTGTCAGGAAACACCGGAAGACCAGGCTCAGAAGAGACGGTCTTTTTTTCTTCATCGCTTCCTCCTCCAAGGAGAGCCCATAACGGGATAAGCAGTATGATAATGAATAAAACAGCAAGGAAAATGCTCAAGACGAAATACTCCCTTTCTAATATATCGGATAATAATGGTGAATTCTTGAATTGATATAATCATATTTTTCAGGAAAACAAAAAGTTCAAATTGACTATTCAATAGAAAAAGAGGAAATAAGTTCAATATGCATGGTCCCCGGAAACATGTCTATGAAGTCAATGCTTTCAATTTTATAACCTGATTTAATGAATTCACCTGCATCACGCGCCCAGGTTGCCGGATTGCAGGAAACATATATTATCTTACCGGGCTGAATACTGATTATGTTTTTTCTAGTGTCAGAACTCATACCGGCCCGCGGAGGATCGGTTATAATTAGATCTGCCTGTTTTGATGATAAGGGTATTCTGTTCATGTCGCAGCGTATGAAGTCAGCATTAGTACCGTTTATGGTATTGTTTTTTTTCGCCGAAATGATGCTTTGCTCTGAAATATCTATGCCTGTAATCTTCATTTTTGTTGAAAGCGGAATTGTAAAGAAACCGCATCCGCATCCAAGATCAATGGCGTGAGTAAAATCCTTTGCTTTATCAAGAACTAACTCGAGCATTTTCGAACGTAAAAAACGGTTGGATTGAAAGAATCCATCTGCTTTGTGAGTGAACTGAAATCCGGATTCTTTTTCGAGAATATCTGCATTAGGAGAATTTGAAATTTGTTCGTCACTTCCTTTCATTATGCGGCAGTCATCTGTAATGAGGTTTGCTTTAATAAAATCATTTATTGCACGATCAAGTAAAATGCATCCGCTGTCAGGAAAGGGTATGATCGTATTGGTTTTCTTGCCGAAAAATCCGGTTTGTGTTCCATTAGATTTTACTGAGCAGCGGCTTCTGTATCCGAAGCGTTCTGAAGAGTAAGTTTTGATTTCTGAGCTGAAATCAAA
>Ga0255344_1001165_pt1 | contig 36519 bp, 42 predicted proteins | sample wastewater_treat_5_FD_192414 | JGI IMG/M metagenome (GOLD analysis project Ga0255344, IMG submission 192414) | Wastewater microbial communities from Lulu Island WWTP, Vancouver, Canada - plant18 | ecosystem: Engineered > WWTP > Wastewater > Unclassified | place: Canada: Vancouver, British...
GGGCGATATCCTGCAGCACCTTATCGCTGGCGGCGACCTATCCCTGTACGGCCTGTCCAGCGCAGTCACCCGCGCTTCACAGAACGTGGAGAGTTATGACCGAGCCACGGCGCTCGAGAGCCTGGGTTGGCAGATTGCCACAATGCCCCGCGACCAGTGGCGGGCTATCAACGAGGAGCGGCCATGAGCATCAATAAGCACAACAGTGAGGGCTACCCGGACCCAACCGCCTATGAAGCCCTGACCGCCGTGCAGAGAGAAGAAACCAAAAGACCGTATCGCCCGCTGGTATTTGTCTGCTCACCGCTGGCGGGTGATATGGCGCGGAACCTTGTAAACGCCCGTCGTTACTCCCGCTTTGCCGTCGACCAAGGCATGATCCCGGTGACGCCGCACCTGCTGTACCCACAGTTCCTTGATGATACCAACAGCGAGGAACGGCAGCTCGGCAGCTTCTTTTGCCTTGTGCTGCTGCGCAAATGCGAAGAGTTGTGGGTCTTTGGCTCCGTGATCAGCAAGGGGATGCGCGTGGAAATCGCCAAGGCCCGCAAGCACGGTATGAAGATACGGTTTTTCAATGAGAAATGTGAGGAGGTGGCTACGGAGTGAAGCCGCTGAATATCCCCTTGGAGGAGTTCCTTCGCCCCTTCTTCGACCCCGGCGAGCTTGTCTGCCTGCGCGTATTTGATGATCGCAAGACCGGCGCGTTCAAGGGTGCCAAGTTGGAGTGCGAGGCGGGCAAAATCGCCACTATAGAGAAAACCCTCAGAAAGCACAACGCCCAGAACCGGGGCATCTATTTTGTCATCAACTACGGTGGCCATGAGGACACCGATATCACCCGGATCAATGCGCAATTTGTAGAATGTGACAGCCTCTCCATGGAGGAACAGCTTGCCCAGATCAAGGCGTTTGCGGTGGAGCCCTCCCTGATTGTGCGAACCCGAAAGTCCCTTCACACCTACTGGCTGATGAAGGACGCCAAGGTCGAGGATTTCCGCAGAGTGCAAAAGCGCCTGATTGCGCAATTTCAGGGCGACCGCACCATCATCAATGAAAGCCGTGTCCTCCGGCTGCCGGGCTTTAACCACTGCAAGGGCGAGTCTTACCCGGTGGAATGCATCAAATTCAACCCGGAACTACGGTACACCCAGGCCGAGCTCGAGGCCCATCTGCCGGAGGTCGAGGACGAGCCGGAGATCAAAGGTCCCGCGCCCCAAGGTACCCGGAAGGGGCTGGCGCTGGTTGGTAAGCGGTGTCTTTTTATTCAGCACTGCAAAGAAAACGCTAAGTCGCTCTCCGAGCACGATTGGTACGCCATGATCGCCAATCTGTCGGTCTTTGAAGGTGGCGACAAAGTAATTCACACGCTCTCCCGGCCTTACCCCGGTTATAAGCCTGCCGAAACGCAGGAAAAAATCCGGCATTTCCTCGCAAGCGGCACCAAGCCCATCACCTGCGCGACCATTGCTGAGAAGGGCTTTGTGTGCTCGAAAATGGAGGATGGCTCTTGTCCCTGTCGCTCACCCGCCGCGTTCTGCTTTCAGCCCATGACGGTGGAGGAACTCCGGGAGGCACTGGCGGCGCAACCGGTGGCTGGGACAAAGGTGGAGAATATGCAGACCGCCCAGACCTTTGTGGAGGACTATCTGTACAACATCGATGCGGCGCTCGCAGGCACCTTCATCATCTACGAGGTGAGCGTTCATTTCGGCATCAAGCCCACCGAGATGCGCTCTTTGGCCGCGCAGCAGCGCAAAGCCTACAAGGAGTACAGCGACAGTAAGGAAACCCGCCGCGCTTTGGCAAAGAATCCGATTCCCGATTGGTATGAACCCACCGAGCGGGGGGCGCTGCGCTTCATTCCGGGCCTGCTGGCCGACCATATGACGAAAACCGTCTACGCCTTTTACGGTGCGGGCAGCTACTTCTTCTATCGGGATGGCGTATACACCGCCGAGGAGGATTTGGCGGCATCGGCCAAGGTACGCGAGTATTTGATTCCCCGCTACGCAACAATGCACGCAATTCAGGACACCGTGGGCCAATGGCGCATGCTGATCCGCAAACCTGTGCGGGAAATCAACTCCAATCCCTTCATCATCAATGTGAGGAATGGCCTGTACAACGTGCTGGACAGTTCCTTCAAGGCCCACACCCCGGAGTATCAATCGACGGTGCAGATCAGCGCCCGATACGATGATTCTGCGGAATGCCCGCAGTTTTTGAAGTTCCTCGGCGGTGTTCTTCCTGACACCGAGCATGCGCTGATACAGGAAATCCTCGGGTACCTGCTGGTGCCGATCAACAAGGCCCAGAAGTCCTTTGTGTTCACCGGCGCGCCCAACGCGGGCAAATCAACACTGCTCTCGGTGGCGCAGGATGTGCTGCTGGGCAGCGAAAACGTGAGCAATATCCCGTGGCAGTCCCTGTCCGACCGCTTTAAAACCGCAGAGTTATTCGGGAAGCTCGCAAATATGTTTGCTGACCTGCCCAGCAAGAGCGTGGACGACAACGGCATGTTCAAGGCGCTCACCGGCGAGGATTACATCACCGCCGAGCGCAAAAACAAGGACCCCTTCTCCTTCCGGCCCTATGCCCGGATGGTGTTTTCCTGCAACGAGATGCCTCGAAACTATGGAGACCGCTCGGACGGCTTCTTTCGCCGCCTCATTATCATCCGATTTGACCGGTCCATCCCGGAAAGCGACCGCGACCCAGATCTCCGGGAAAAGCTCTCGGTGGAGCGCGACGGCATCCTCATGTGGGCGCTGGCCGGACTGCGCCGCCTCATGGCCAACAGCTACCGCTTTTCCGAGACATCCCGTACCCGGACAGAGCTGCAGAAATACAAGGTAGAAAGCAACAGCGCCCTCTCCTTCGTGGAGGAATGCTGTTTTGTCAACGCCGACGCAGAGTGTATGCGGGAGGATTTGTTCCAAGCCTACCGCGAGTATTGTCACAAAAACGGCCTGAAAGCGATGTCCCAGGCCAACTTCAACAAGGACGTCGAGAACTACTACGAAACGGTCGAGCGGGGCCTCGAACGGGTCAGTCGCCGCAAAACGTGGAAAGGCATCCGGCTGGAGGTATGATATCACAGCGGACGCCCTTAAATGCGAACCACCGCGAACGGGGCGCGAACCACTTGGAGCGCCGCAAACCCGCAGAATGACTCATGGTGAACGGGTTGAACGGGTTTTTCCTATTCCTTACGTTATTAAATATCCAAGGGGTTGTTGTTATTAAAAAATAAATTATATATAAAAGACTGTGGAATACTGGTTCACCCGTTCAAATGCAGTAACGGCGCGGGTTTGACCCGTTCGCTGACCCGTTCGGCCCTTCATCGACGATGCAGGAGGGCCGCTCATGTTAGAGAAAGACATCGTCGCCGCCATCATGCGGCATCTAAAGTCTGTCCCCATGTGCTTTGCTTGGAAGGAGCACGGCGGCATGTACGGGACAGCCGGTTTGCCGGACATCATCTGCTGCTATCGTGGCAGGTTTATCGCCTTCGAGGTGAAGGTGCCGGGCAACAAACTGACAAAGCTGCAGGAAACTATGATCACGAAAATTGAAGCCGCCAAGGGTAAAGCCTACAAGGTCACGAGTGTCGAGGAGGTCAAGGTCATTCTCGATTCCTTGGAGGTACCGGCTTATGACGATAGCTTGGATTTATCTTGATAAACGCGGCGCGGCCATCGACGCGCTGAAGGACTACACCAGTATGGAATTCATCATTCAGAACCAGCCCGAGGAACTGGCTGAAGCCGAGGAGAAGCTCTTTTCCGTTCGCTCTTCCGTTCCCACCGGCATGCCCCGCGCTCATAACCCCCACGCCGGAGAGTCCCGATTGGCGGCATCGCTGGACGAGATCGACGTTCTGAAAGAACGGTATAGGCGGGCGCTGGAGTACATGGAGTGGTTCCAGCCTGCGTGGGATGCGCTTACCGGCGACGAACGGTATGTGCTGACGGAGTTTTATCTCAACCAGCAGGAGGACGCGGTTTCCAGTATCTGCGACCACTTCACCATCGAACGGTCATCGGCCTACAACAAAAAGAACCGGGCATTGGCCCGGCTCGCGCTCCTGCTGTACGGAAAGTGAGTAATATCGTGGACGACTTTTCGTTTTCGGTGTGCTATACTGGTATCGGTTGATCGCAGGCCCTCGGAGCTCCGGCTCCGGGGGCTTGTCACATTCTAAAAAATAACGAATGGTGCAAGACTGTGTTTGGCGTTTTATGTTATAATATCTAATTAGTTCTATTTGGGATTAATCAGCCTGTGATTTATGAGGTCGCGTTATGAAACGTTCAAATTTAAAGTTCCCTTTTGAGGATGATATCTTTTGCGATGCGTTAAAAAGAATATGGAAGGCAGGATGGCTTGATGAGTTTTCAGAAAGCCACTTTCTTATCTGCGCAATTAATGGACGACTGCCAGACTTTAGAACAAAAGATCAAATGAATGCTGTGTCACCTGGGTTGTATTTTGATTGCGACACGTCATTAAACTTTGTAAACAACTTCTCCCAACGATTGCAACGATTTATTTTTTTATGTGGCACCGATAATGCCGAACATTTTATTAGAAACCAATTGTCTGCAGGAAAAGACAATTATAGTGAAGATCAATTTTTTGAAGCTATACATGAAATCCATGTATTAAGTTATTTTACATCGTATGGAATCCCCCGGGTTGATTATGAACCAGCATTGGGTGGCAGCTCTGGCAAAAAAAATCCTGAGTATCGTATCCGAAACAGATTCGCCATACCAAGTACAGACCCCGAAAAGCCGTTAATTCCAACGGACGATTATACCTTGGATGTTGAAGTAAAAAGTATTGTCGGCCATCTTGATGCAAAAATCAACTGGGAAAGTCCATTCATAACTCCAATCTTGCCGATTGAATACAGTAAACGAGATCCGTTATTTGCCTATTGCTCTGAACTCGGATTTCAAGTTGAACTACCAAACATAATTCATTTGCGTGATTTTCTTAATGATACGGCTAATAAATTTGAACTCCCCACTGGTGAAAATCACTTTAATATACTGTATTTAAATTGGACACATAGAGAAATACCTCTCCTAAACTTTATGGAACCGCTCTCTCTGCTTGATAATGAAAGGAATGGCCTGCTTCGCCATAAAGAGGTTGGTTTGAAGTTTGGAATATCAGAAGATGTCTTTAAAAAAATTTCTGCGATTTTTATTTATAGCTATCCAAAACAAGCTCTTATATTCAATGATATTAGGTGGGTTTTTGCTAATAAAATGTGCGCTACGTTATTCAATCCTAAGTTGAATGAAAGACAAAGGCTTAAACTAACACACATAATCCATATGGGACCGTCTGCAAACCCTAAAACACCACTAATACTATCATCTGTGATGGAGGCACTAGCTCTTTCAAGCCTCGAGGGGATAGAAAAAATCATAGAGGAAATACTTTTAAAATGATTATTGTGTTGTTTAATGGATGTGCATATCCTAATAAAAACCGCTTTCGTCGAAACGAAAGTGAGTAATATCGTGGACGACTTTTCAGATTTCATGTGATATACTGATATCGTCAAAAGAGTGCGCCCCGATTCTGCCGGAGGCGCTTTCTTGTTTATCTGGCCCTTAGAGTGTAACGCTCCGAGGGCTTTTTCTATTTCCGGGAGGTGATAGGATGCCCAAGAGACCTAAGCGACCGTGCAGCCATCCCGGTTGTCCTGAACTGACGGACGGCAGATTCTGTGCGGCACATGAAAAGCAGGAGGCACGACGGTATGAGAAGTACCAGCGTGATCCCGCTACTAAAAAGCGTTATGGCCGTGCGTGGAAACGTATTCGGGATAGGTATATCGTGGCGCATGCACTTTGCGAACAGTGCCAAAAGGATGGCATTCTTACACCCGCCCAAGAGGTACACCACATCGTGCCGCTCTCGGCAGGCGGTACCCATGACGAGCGCAACCTGATGAGCTTGTGCACTTCTTGCCATTCCCGGATCACTGCACGCGAGGGTGGTCGCTGGGGTTCGCAATGAATTTTCTCCCCGAGGGAGGGGGGCTCTCAATCTCTACAGCCTTTTCTCCGTGGAACGGCTGTGGGCTTTCGCGCAAAACTTCGCGGTTTCAAACGGGGTATATCCCCGTGCTTTTTATTTTTACACAAAGGGGGCGGTGTGTTTGGCGAAAGACGGTACGAACCGAGGCGGCGCTCGGCCCGGTTCCGGGCAAAGAAAAAAGCCCCTGCATGACAAGATTCTGGAGGGCAATCCGGGCAAGCGGCCTTTGACGGTTGTGGAGTTCAAAGACACCGCCGACCTGCAGGGGCAGACCATGCCGCCGCCCCGCGAGTTCCTTAAATCTACGCAAAAAAATGGCAAGCAGTCTCTGGCGATTGAGATTTACGAAGGTACATGGCAGTGGCTTCACGAACGCCGATGCGCACATCTGATTCCGGCCCAGCTTCTGGAGCAGTACGCGCAAAGTGTGTCTCGGTGGATACAGTGCGAGGAATCCATCACTGAGTTTGGATTTTTAGCCAAGCACCCGACCACCGGAAATGCCATCCCCAGCCCCTATGTGGCGATGTCCCAATCGTTTATGAAACAGGCCAACAACCTGTGGTTCCAGATTTATCAGGTTGTGAAGGAAAACAACGCCGCCGACTATAGAGGTTCTACCCCGCACGACGATGCGATGGAACGCCTACTCACGGCACGCAGAGGGGGCTGATCGCATGGAGCTGTGGCAACTGCGCCAATTCCAAGGACTCCCTCTGGAAATCAAGGTCGCCAAAAGCAAGCTGCGCATACGCGAATGGTATGCACATTTTGGCGGTGATGTGTATATCAGTTTTTCCGGGGGCAAGGACTCCACGGTTTTGCTTCATCTGGTGCGCTCCCTCTATCCAGAGGTGCCTGCCGTCTTTTCCGATACCGGGCTGGAGTTTCCCGAAGTGCGGGAATTTGTCAAAACGGTTCCCGGTGTCATATGGGTCAAGCCTGACATGACCTTCAAGCAGGTCATTGAGAAATATGGCTACCCGGTAATCAGCAAGGAACAAAGCGAGTGGATATACCGCGCCCGACTTGGCAATCCCAACGTGTACCGCAAGAACGTGCTGGGTATCATGCCGGACGGCGGCAAGACCCGATTCCATATCTCCGGGCAATGGCGCTATCTGCTGGACGCACCTTTCCTCATCGGCTCCGGCTGCTGCCATGAGATGAAGAAGAAACCACTTGACCGATACGCCAAGGAGAGCGGACGGGCTCCGTTCGTCGGCACCATGGCTGCCGAGAGCATGCTGCGTACTCAGAAATGGCTTGAAACAGGGTGCAACGCCTTTGACAACAAAAAACCGGTATCCATGCCTGTTTCCTTCTGGCGGGACGATGATATCTGGGCGTATATCCACGAGAACAACCTGTCGTATGCAGCCCCTTATGATATGGGCTATGCGAGGACGGGTTGTATTTTTTGCATGTTTGGGGTTCACCTCGAAGACTGCCCCAATCGGTTCCAGCGCCTGCAGAAAACCCATCCCAAGCTGTGGCGGTATTGCATGCGCGATTGGGGGGCGGGCGGTCTCGGGCTCCGGCAAGTGTTGGAGTATATCGGGGTTCCCTTTGAAAATTTTATGCTTTGACCGGGAGGCGTGAAGATGAACAGACCACTCACAGAGTTCCTTCGGCTCCTTAAAATGACACCAAGCCTGACCCCGCAGCAGTACCGAACGCTGCGGGGTCAGGCTATTTCAGGCAATCTGACGGGAGCCAAGAAAGGCTATGCCCGGATGATGGAAAGAAGGCTATACTATGCAAATTCAAAAAATCAACGCGGGCCAGCTTAACCCCGCCGCATATAATCCGCGAAAAAACCTCAAGCCCGATGACAAGGAGTACGACAAGCTCAAGCGGTCGCTGGAGGAGTTTGGGTATGTCGAGCCGGTCATATGGAATAAGACCACCGGCAATGTCGTCGGTGGTCATCAGAGGCTCAAGGTTCTGCTCGATCTCGGGTATACCGAGATGGATTGTGTCGTGGTGGAGATTGATCTCCAGAAAGAAAAGGCCCTCAATCTCGCTCTCAACAAAATACAAGGTACGTGGGACGAAACGAAGCTGGCCGAGTTGATGGCCGACCTCGATGCGGATGCCTTCGATATTGCTCTCACCGGCTTTGATGCCGAGGAGGTCGATGCACTGCTCAACCGCTTTTACGCTAAGGAGGCCGTACAGGACGAGTTCGACATCAACAAGGAAAAAGAAATCGTGGAGCAGCGCGGCGCTGTGACCCAGCCCGGCGATATCTGGCTTCTCGGCAACCACCGGCTGCTTTGCGGTGATCCCACCCAGCCCGACAACTTCTCCCGGTTGTTGGAAGGCGCGCGCGGTCAGTTGGCGATTAGTTCGCCGCCCGCCGATATGGAAAAGGAGTATCGCAAAGACGGCCTGCAGCCGTGGACGCAGCGGATGCATGATGCGATTCACAATCTTACCCAGAATGTGGACACCGCCTGCTGGGTGCTGAACGACTTATACGCTACCGGCTCGCAATTCGTGGAGCCCACAGGATTGTACTCCCTGCAGATGTTCGCGGATGCGGGGTTCCGTCCCATTTGGATTCGCGTGTGGAAGTTACAGGGTCCGCTGCCCGGCACGGGCGGTCAGCACCTCTCTTCCAACAAGCCTCTCCCTAACTTCGAGTATGTGTCGGCGTTTGCTGGGCCAGAGGAGGCGCAGCCCGAGTACAACGACCAAGAGTATGTCTGGCTATCGGCCTTTGCGGGCCACAGCTACCGCTTTGTGCGGCGGCTCACCAAGGAGGAGCGCAAACGCTGGGGCTATGCCGGTGTCTGGGAGATCGCACCGGTGCGAGCCGCAAAGAGTTATCCGACCATGGTGCCGGTGGAACTGCCGTGGCGCTGCATCAAAATGCACAGCGACCGGAACGGCATTGTCGTGGACCCTTTCGCCGGAGCCGGTACGACCATCATCGCCGCCGAGCAAACCGAGCGCCAGTGCTACGCCATGGAAAGCGACCCCATCCACTGCGACCTCGTGGTAAAGCGGTGGGAGGATTTCACCGGCGAGCAGGCGGTCAGAATGGAGAGTCAGACATGAAGATGAATATACAAACCATTCCCGCTGAGAAGCTCAGGGCGGCAGCCTACAATCCCCGGAAAGATCTCAAACCGGGTGATGCAGAATATGAGAAGCTGCGCCGCTCCATAGAGGAATTCGGCTATGTGGAACCCGTCATCTGGAATGAGCGCACCGGCAATATCATCGGTGGCCACCAGCGGTTCAAGGTTTTGACCGCTTTGGGATACACCGAGATCGACTGCGTGGTGCTGGATATCGATGAGCAACGGGAAAAGGCCCTGAACGTGGCCCTGAATAAAATCAGCGGCGAGTTCGATATCCCGCTGTTAACCGACTTGCTGCGCGATCTTTCCGACAGTGGCTTCGACGCCTCCCTCACAGGTTTTGATGCTGCTGAGATGAACGAGCTGTTCAGCGATAGGCCCTCGGGCAAAGTCAAAGAGGATGATTTCAACGTAGATAAAGCGGTCGCGGAGATTGAGACCCCGATCTCCCAGCGCGGTGATGTATGGCTACTGGGCCGCCATCGTCTGATGTGCGGTGACAGCACCTCCAAGGTCGACGTGCAGAGACTGGCGGATGGCGCACGGGCACGCTGTATCTTCACCGACCCCCCATGGAACGTGGACTATGGTGCGGATGCCAAACACCCGAGTTGGAAGGCTCGCCAAATCCTCAACGACAGAATGAGCACCGAGCAATTCGGTGCTTTTCTTTTTGCCGCTTTTGAAGCCATGCGGGATATATCAGAGCCGGGTTGCATGACTTATGTGGTGATGAGCGCGCAGGAGTGGGGCAACATCATGATCGCCATGCGCAACGCTGGGTTCCACTGGTCCTCCACTATTATTTGGGCCAAAGACTCCCTCGTCCTCTCGCGCAAGGATTACCACACACAGTATGAGCCCATTTGGTACGGCTGGCTGGAGGGTGATGCCAAAGCCAAAAGACTGTACCCGCTCAAAGACCGGAAGCAGTCCGACCTCTGGCAAATCCCCCGGCCCAAGATCTCTTTGGAACACCCCACCATGAAGCCGGTGGCGCTGGTTGCCAAGGCTCTGATGAACAGTTCCAAAGCATCCGATATGGTGTTCGACCTGTTCGGAGGTTCCGGCACTACGCTGATCGCCGCAGAGCAGACCGACCGCTCCTGCTGCATGATGGAGCTTGATCCCAAATACTGCGATGTAATTATTCGGCGGTATATCGAGCAGGTTGGCGGTGACAGCAATGTTTTTCTGCTGCGCGATGGCCGCAAAGCACCCTATGTGGAGGTGATCGGCCATGACTAACCTGACGATGGGCTCTCTTTTTGATGGCTCCGGTGGCTTTCCATTAGGGGGTCTGCTCAATGGCATCACCCCTCTCTGGGCCAGCGAAATCGAGCCGTTTCCTATCCGTGTCACCACAAAGCGGTTGCCTTTTTTGAAGCACTACGGCGATATTAACTTTATCGACGGCACCAAAATTGAGCCGGTCGATATCATCACGTTTGGCTCGCCCTGCACCAATCTGTCGGTCGCGGGGAGACGTGAAGGGCTGGATGGCAGGCAATCTTCGCTGTTTTATCAGGCCATCCGGGTTATCAAAGAAATGAGGGCAGCTACCGATGGAAAATATCCACGATTTATCGTGTGGGAAAATGTGCCGGGTGCGTACAGCTCGGCAGGAGGTCGAGACTTTCAGCAAGTTCTCACCGAAATCCTACAAGTTAAGCAAGAAACCGCTATTGTTTCTATGCCTGAGAAGGGAAAATGGCTGCCAGCAGGAGAAGTCGTGGCAGACGGTTTTTCCATTGCTTGGCGAACACTCGACGCTCAATATTGGGGAGTCGCCCAACGTCGCCGTCGTTGCTACCTTGTCGCAGATTTTGCAAGCGAACGTGCCGGAGACATACTATTTAAGTTCGAAGGCATGTCAGGGTATACTCCGCAGGTCGATCAAACGAGGCAAAGAACTGCCGGAGATGCTGAGGCAGGCGTTGGAGACCCAAGCCGCACAATTCTAAACGACCAGGGTGGTTCCAATATGTCGGTCAGTGAAGATGTAACGGGAACACTGCGTGCGCAGGAGCACGGCCATCAGCCATTGGTCTTTGAGCCAGGCGCGGCATCCCGCCTTGGCGGTCATGCCTGGGAAAACGTGGCTGGTGCGCTGAGGGCTGATATGGGCGACAACCAACTGGCGGTAGCCATAAAGAATGAAACGGACACCGAAACAAACAAGGTTGCTGGGTTTATAGGTGGGCAAGGTACTAAGGCGGGCAGCATTGGATACCGCGAAAACCTATCCCCAACCATAAAAAGCGAAGCGGGCGGTAATTCGATCCCTTGCATCCTAACGCCTGAACACCCTGTGACCGCACTGGAAAACCATCCCGCTGACAGCCGGATAAAACTGGATGAGAGCGGCACGATTCAGACGCTTACCGGACGTATGGGAACAGGTGGCGGAAATGTTCCACTCATCATGGATGAGCGAGCGTTGAGCCAATCCATCCGTGATGATGTGGCCTCCGCACTAATCGCTACTGATTATAAAGGCGCACAATGTGTATTCGAGCCGACTCCCAAAACCCTAAAGATGCGTGCGGGCTGCGAGGGTGGCGGCAAAGGCGCGCTGATACAGGAGAATCAATCGGCAACATTGTCATGCAACAATGATCAGACTGTTTTTGTTCCTTTCACAAAAGGTACACGTCCCCACGACAAGGATGAAGGACAAAAATGGGAGCAGACGGAAACGGCCAACACCTTGAATACTTTTGATACCGGTGAAGGCCGCTGTAATGAGCTTTGCGTGCGCGCATACGGGATATCCTCCGACCAAAGTAATGCGATGCTGTCGGATAATCCGTATAGCGGGATTTATGAAGCGGATACCAGCCGGACGCTTGATCGCTCCGGTGGGAACCCTTCCTGTAACCAAGGGGGTATCGCCGTGGTAGAAGGATGCGCCGCACAGAGAAATGGCGAAAACAAAAAGCATCCCAGTCCGGATGCCAACGAAAGTCTGATTATGGCATATGACTGCCGTAACCACTATGCTTCTGGTATCAGCGCAACTTTACAAGCAAAAAATAATGGCGGGCAAAGCCTGAACTACATTAACCCGATATTTGAAACATACCAAAGCACCACAGGCCCGCTCATGGCCAATTCCCATCCCGGCAGTTATAGCGGTCAGGACGCTTATCAGGATATGTTTATCACCATGCCATATCGTGTGCGTCGGTTAACCCCCGCTGAATGTGCCTTGCTGCAGGGATTTCCAAGTGACTGGTGTGCTGGCCTTGGTACGCCTGACCCCTCCGAGGAAGATACCGCATGGTGGCAGGATGTATTTGAAACACATCGGAAGGCCATGGGAACTTCCTCAAAGCCAAAGAGCCGCAAACAGGTTGTAAAGTGGCTGAATGATCCCCATACAGATTCGGCAGAATATAAGATGTGGGGAAACGGCGTGGCGCTTCCATGCGTATGCTTTGTGATGGCGGGAATCGTGTGGGCGGCGAACACGTAAACTACTTCTTGCGTGGTGGCTTCACATTTTTATCCGGGTTCACCGTGCCATCGATTTCGCCGTACTTCGCTTCATATTGCTCGATGTTGTCACGAATCAGCACGAGAATATGGCTGTTGACCGATCTGCCTTCGTAGTCGGCAACAAAATTAATTTTATTCAGCATCTTTTCTTCGATGCGGATGGATACGCTTTTGACTGCCATAAAATCACCCCCTTCTATGATATGCAGTGTATTTATTCTACTGAATTTTTGTGCTATCATGGGGTGGGTAGATATACGGTATATCCAAACAATTCAAGGGAGCGATTTTATGAGAGTTGCAGTAATTGGCTCGAGAGCACTGACCATCGACATCTTGGAAGCGTTCATCCCCCCTGAAACCACGGAGATCGTATCCGGGGGTGCGAAAGGCATCGACACCAGCGCCCGCGAGTTCGCGGAAGCAAACGACTACAAATTCACAGAGTTCCTACCGGACTACAAAGCACATGGCAGAGTAGCGCCCCTGTGCCGAAACGACCAGATCATTGAATATAGCGATCTGGTTCTGGCCTTTTGGGATGGTGAAAGCCGTGGCACTAAATATGTCATTGACCGTTGCAAGGAGCGCGGTGTGCCGGTCAAGGTGTTTTTAAGCAATAAGGCCGCACCGCAGGAGTAAACAGTTGCGGACGCACCATGGAGAGTGTGTTGCTATTCCGGCCCAGTTGAGTAATCTATGGTACCTACCACGGAAGAAAGGTAGGTATCCCATATGAATGACAATCTGTTCCAAGCAAAGCAGGAGTTCATCGATCAGCGCATCAACCATCACCGTAAAAATGAACCCCCGGCAGTCAATCAGGCGTTTATGGAGTTGCGAGCCTGTGTGGAAGTGCTCCGTGCGACACTCTCCGATGAACAGGCCGAACTGCTCCGTGCGGTAGAAAACGCCTATTCCTCGTCAGACGGCGAGAGCGGGCGTTTTTTCTATGTCTCAGGCCTACATGACGCGGTCAGCCTCCTGTTCGATAGGGGGTGTAGAGAATGAAACTCCCGACAGCCTTTTTCGTCAACCTCCCGTTTACCGTCCGGGACTTGCGCCGCTTGCACCCGGTAGACCAGCGCCGCCCTTACATAATCGAGGCAACGGTCGTCTTGGAGCAAATAGACTATGAAAACTTTTCAGAGGACCTCACACAGTGGCGACAGTATATCGAGGACCATATGCATCAGTGCTTCGTGGACAAGGACGGGGTTTGGCACTGTCTCTTGGTACAGGAAGATGGCCGGTCGGACGGCATACTGGTAATGACTGAGTGTGAAGAGTGGCCCAAATGGGCTGCTTATTACTCCCCCGAGTGATACGAATCACTGAAAACCGCCCAGACAGCTTTGCGGGAGTCCCTTATAAGGGACTCCCGTTTGCTGTTAGTACACAAAATGGCGCGCACATCTTTGTTGATGATTCCTTTAGAATTGACTTGCTTTTACAGCCAAACAGAGCGAACATGTGCGTACCAAAAGAACAGAAAGGCGGTTTGAACTTATGAAAGCCCAATTTACTCAGAAAATCATCGGTACCGGGGAACGCAAAGCGCTCTTGATTCCCTTCGGGGAAAAGGCCGGACAAAGTGTGCAATACGCTGGTGCGCCAACCTTCGCATATACGGCGGCAGGTTGGTCGGTGGATAAGAGCAATATGGTTTCCTCGCCAGTCTTTGAGATTGACGATGAGCTAGAGAACATCGCCCACCTGCCGGAGCTCCTCCGCGATGTAGGCGCTGTACCCGAGGGGCCACTCACCCTGACGATTATATCCGACGACCCCTCCGATGAGATCAGAGCGTCCATCATGCAGGCCCTGCTCCAAAGTAAAGAAACGCTGATTTACTCCGCGTTCGGCACCGACCGGGGACTGGCGGTTACTGCGGTTGATAAAGGGTACACATTCCCATTCTTTAGTGCCTCACTTGACCACTCCTATATCACAGCGGCCATCCAGTTTGCTCACTGCATTTACGAGCAATCTTTCCAGCAAAAGCGTGTCACCTCTAAGGATAAGCCGGTGGAGAACGAAAAATATGCTTTCCGCTGCTTCCTTCTACGCATTGGCATGATTGGCAAGGAGTACAGCTTGGCGCGTAAAACGCTGCTGGCCTCGCTTTCCGGTAATAGTTCTTTTAGAAACGGTGAACGCCCCCGAACAGCAGAAATACCTGCGGCGTCCGGTGAGCCCCTCGCTGACGAGACCACATGGAATGCAGCCAACGCTGCACTTGCAGCCCACACCGCTGACGACGATGCTGCTTTGGCAGAGGCGCTTGCCGATGCGGAGCTTATCCACGGGGTCAATGAATTGATGGAGGGCAACCATGGATAACAAATTCCCGCCCAGAGAGGTTGTCGAGCGGCTTCGCGCCGAGTTCCCGCCCGGTTGCCGTGTGGAGCTGGTTTCCATGGCGGACCCATATACCAAACTAAAGCCCGGCGATCAGGGAACGGTAACGAGCGTCGATGATACCGGTACGATTTTTGTGCGCTGGGATAGCGGCTCGGGCCTTGGCGTGGCCTACGATGCAGATAGGATTAAGCGCTTGTAAAGCACTGTATACTACACAATTTCCTGTGCAAATGATTGTGTAGTATACGCCTTCAAATTGACTTGCTATTTAGCCCTTTCAGAGTGATGAATGTACATGCGAAAAGCAAACGCACACTTTGAAAGGAGCAAAAAGCATGCTTACACAGAAATTTGGGATTGAAATCGAGTTCACGGGCATCACCCGAAGGCAGGCGGCGGAGGTCGCAGCCGAGTACCTTGGCGGGAGCCTCGACAGCGGTTACGATTACTACAACACCCAGACGGTTGCAGCCCCGGACGGTCGCAAGTGGAAGTTCATGAGCGACGGCAGCATTACCTGCGAGCGCAAGCAGAACGGGCGGCGGATTTCGGCGGGCGGCGAATACAGCGTCGAGCTGGTCAGCCCCATCCTCACATACCGCGAGGACATCGAAACCCTGCAGGAGCTTGTTCGCAGGCTGCGCAAGGCGGGAGCCTTCACCAACGCCCGCTGTGGCATCCACATCCACCTCGACGGCGCACCCCATACCGCCAAGAGCATCCGCAACTTTGTGAACATCATCGCCAGCAAGAACGACCTTTTCTACAAAGCCCTGCAGATTGAACCGGGCCGAATGAGCTACTGCAAAAAGATGGACGAATACATGGTGCGCCGGATGAACGAGGCGAAACCCAACGCCTTGCGGCAGATAGCGGATATTTGGTACGCAGGATACAGCGATAGCCGCAACACCCACTACCACAACAGCCGCTACCATTTCCTCAACCTGCACAGCTTTTTCACCCGGCACCACACGGTGGAGCTAAGGGGCTTCAACAGCGAGCTGCACGCGGGCAAGATACGCAGCTACATCGTCCTCGCCTTGGCCCTCAACCATCAGGCGCTCACCCAGCGCAGCGCCAGCAGCCGCAAGCCGCAGGTCGAGAACGAGAAATTCGCCATGCGCACCTACCTCAACAGGATTGGGTTTATTGGCGACGAGTTCAAAAACTGCCGCGAACACCTTTGCAAGCACCTCTCGGGGTCGGCGGCTTGGAGATACCGGGCGGTCTGACCGCCCGAGGCCGCCAGAGGGGGCCACACGCGCCCCCAGCGGCCCTACCTGCCCAACCTCGGGGGTTTGTATATACGATTTATGAGGGCGCGGCACAGGGCCAACCCTGCCCGCGACCCGCGAAGATTACAAGGAGGCAACGACCATGAAAGGCAGAGAAAACAAGATCTATATCGCTTACGGCAGCAACCTCAATATTGAGCAAATGTCCTACCGATGCCCATACGCCACACCGATTGGCAACGGCATCCTCCACGATTACGAGCTCCTGTTCCGGGGCGGTATCGGTGGCGCGGTCGCCACGGTCGAGTCCCGACGCGGCGGCACGGTTCCGGTTCTGCTGTGGGAGATCACCCCGCGCTGCGAGGACGCACTCGACCGCTACGAGGGTTGGCCTCGGCTGTATCGCAAGGAAATGGTGGGTGTGGAGTTCGACGGCAAAATCGTCGAGGTCATGGTCTATATCATGAACGAGGGCTATGAGCTGGGCAGCCCCAGCCAAGGATATTTGGATACCATCTTGGAAGGATACGCATCGGCGGGTTTCGACGAACAGGTGCTTTCCAACGCGCTGACCGCCTCAGTTCGCAGGCGACGCGGACAAAGGAAAAGCGAGGCTGATCAATGAGCGGCCCCATGAGCGATGTACTCGTCCAACAAATTCTCGCCATCCGCGATAGCGGGAAGTACAACATGTTCGATATCCGGGGCGTGCAAGTCGAGGCCAATGCCCTCGGGTACTACGAGCTGGTGGTGTTCTTGGAGGAGGACCCCTGCCGATACAGCAGGTTCATCTTTTCCGGCGACCGGGGCTGATGCTCCAGCCCGGCGTCGTACACAAAGCGGCCCCCTCAAAGTTGTGTTTGTTTTTCGCAGAAATGACTTGCTTTTAAGGCGGTTTAGAGTGATGAATGTGTACACACCAACCGGAAAGGAGAAATTGTTATGTTGGAAAACGCTATCCAAGGCACCCTGGCCCGTTTTGACCGCGTCAGCTACTCGGCAGCGCACAAAGAGGAAATCCTCCAAACAGCGCAGACTGCTCCCACAGGAGTACAGGCGTACATGACCATCCTCGTCGGCGGCGACAAGTTCCACCGGATTTTCACCCACTATGCCGAGGGCTGGCGCGACGAGCATGGTGAGCACCATACCGCCGAGTCTGCGTTTGGCACGCTGGTGGAAACGCTGCTGGCCGGTGGTGCCGATATTCGCGTCCACTTTTGTTGACACCACTGCGCGAAGAGCCTCTCACAGGAGGCTCTTTTTGCGTGTGTACTATACACAAACTCTCGCCTTCACATTTGGTGGTTCTTTTGCGAAGAATTGACTTGCTATTCTGTGCGTTCAGAGTGATGAATGTACATGCCGAAAGGCACACCAAATATCAAGGAGGCAGACAAAGTGGAAATCACCAACAAGGAATTACGGATTCACACCTTACGGGGTGACGTTCAAGAACTGATGATGAGCGGCTTCACCAAATATGGCACCGCCGAATATTTGGAAAAGCGGTTTGTGACACCGGGCGGTGAAATCACGGCGGACGAGTTTTACCGCATTCTGAACGAGGAATACAGCAAGCGCTCCGGCCAGAAGGCCCCCGCCAAGAAAAGGCCTGCCAAGACCCTCGACCAGTTCCTCACCGATATCGCCAAAGAGCACTGTTTTGTGGAAACCCTCGAAACCCGCAAGAGCGACAGCCTGGACTTCCACGACGTTTCCGTCTGGGGCCTCAAAGCGGCGCTGGAGGCGGCCTACAACGCCGGATTCGAAGCCGGAGCCCGCAAAAGCAAATAGCCCGGCACGGGCGCGGACAGGGGCCTCACTTTCAGGGACCCCTGGGCGGAGGGTCCTTTCCTTGTGGATATTGCTGCAATCTACATCAATTCAAGGTTAAATGCTTGTGTTGGTTATGCATCAGAATTGACTTTGCAATTCATGGGCGTTAGAGTGAAAAAGTACATGCCACAAGGCACATCATTGTAAATGGAGGTGCAAAAAAATGACGCAGTATAAGAAAATGCAGAATGAGATTGCCTCGGCCATCGAAGATTTGATTTGGCGGCATCATTTCAAAGCTACCTGCTTTGATGATTTCGGATGGCTCCCGCAGGTGGAACGAGGCTGTGATTCCTACATGAACATCATGATACAGGAACGCACAAATTTCGACCGGGAAAGCAACACGCTGACCTATACGATCCGGGCTCACGGCTCGGTTTGCCAGATGAACCCCAACAGCGACACCACGGAGCTCCGGCACGCCGCCGCGGAAATCAAGCGCGCCGCCGAGTTGATAGATGCCATCAATGCGCGGGAGCTCTCCTACACCATGCTGTTTGACCAAAGCGTTATCGGCATGGTGATTCCCAACGATGGTAAGGCTCTTCCGGAGATGCTGATCGACCATGTGCCCGGCACCTTACAGCACATTGGCGGGTTTGAATTTCAGGCACAGACCCGCGACGGCAGGCAAATGCATATCGCCGCCGAGCCCGCCGAGCCGCAGGACGAGGAGTACAGCCACATTCGCATTACTGGCCTCACAGTATTTTAAACACCCCGCTGGGACCTCCTGCCGGGAGGTCCCTTTCTTGGTGCCGCGCCCAAATTGTACACAATCACTTGCCACATTCTTTGTGTAGATTACTTGGCAAAAATGACTTGCTATTCTAAGCGTTTAGAGTGATTAATGTACATGCCAAAAGGCACACCAACAAGAAAGACGGAGGGGCACACCATGAAGAAGGTAAGCGGATACACGATAGCGGCAAAGCAGGCGAAAGAAGGCTGGATTGACGGCACCATTAACGGGATGCGATTTCAAGCCAGGGTGTATAATGAGGGCTCCCATTATGGGATCGACGAAGGCCGAGTCAGCAAACTCTCGATCTGGGACGAGAACATCCGCACGGCCTGCCGCAACTTCTTTAATGCCTGCACGGTCAACTACGACCGGGGTTGGGATATCCGCCCCCAAAAAGCTGCTTATAAGAAAATGCTGGCGGCGCTACTCGAATACCTCGAGAGCCTGCCCACTGCCGAATTTTGGGAGGAGGTTGCCGAGGGCCAGCCCTTCCGCACCTGCCTTACGATCAAGGGATACCCCACAAATGTGAAAATCACCATCGGCCACACCGGCTGGGCACAGGTGCAGGATTGCCTGACCGGGATTTGGTACAAGCGGCTCGACCCCATCACGGTTTGCGAGATGCTTGAGCGTCGGAAATAAGCCAAAAGCGGATAGAAGCAAGGGGCCTGCCTGCAGGCCCTTTGCCTCTGTCCGTTTGCAGTAATGTACATAACATCGGGACTACTTTTTTGGTAGATTTACTTTTTCGAATTAACTTGCTTTTTGAGGCGTTTAGAGTGATTAATGTACATGCCGAAAGGCACACAAAACGTCTACATAGGAGGCTTCACCATGAAAAACAACGAGAAAAAGGTAACTGGCAGCACGCAACAGGGGTGTTACTTCGACTCTTGGGATCGCAACGGCAACCCGATCAAGATGTACGTTCCCTCCAAGGAAGAGGACGAGGAGGATTAAGGTTTGAATCACAAAATGTACACCATGCTCCACGGGGCTCCGGGACCAGACGGCAAAATCACCGGCTCGGTTGAAGAGTTCAACTTCGAGGCCACCGTGCAGTATGTGCCAGCGGCATTTGCAAAAATCGCATGGCGGGTCATCCGGCTTCACCTTTGGACGGAGAACGCCGACACCTCGCCCACAGGCGCGCCGTGTTGCGTCAAATATGAGAATGGCGAATGGATAAGCGACCCGGCCAGTCCCCGCGAGGAAGCGGCAACACGGGCGCTCATGCAGCGGCTCTGGAAGCTACCCCCGCCCATAAGAATATAGATAGACACTGAAAGGCCCCGCCAAAGGCAAACTTGGCGGGGCCTTTCTTCATTATATATGTGTTTTCCGCACAAAGGAGGTGGCGGTACTGCGCAAGCTCAAAAAATACAAACCCACCATCTATATGGCGGACGGTTCTGAATACAACAAGGTGGCGGCAGACAATGCCGTCACCTTTATCAATTGCCTCAACCACACCAAGGGCGAGTGGTACGGCAGCCCTTTTGAGCTGATTGACTGGCAGGAGCAGATCATTCGAGATGTGTTTGGCGTGATGAAGCCCAGCGGCTACCGCCAGTTCAACACCGCCTACATCGAGATTCCGAAAAAGATGGGTAAATCGGAGCTTGCCGCTGCCGTGGCGCTGCTGCTGACGTGCGGGGACTATGAGCATGGCGGTGAGGTGTATGGCTGCGCATCGGACCGGCAGCAGGCCAGCATCGTGTTTGATGTGGCGGTTGAAATGGTCGAGCAATGCCCGGCACTCAAACAACGTATAAGGCCGATGTTATCGCAAAAACGCCTGATTTACAAGCCGTTGGGGTCATTTTATCAGGTTCTCAGCGCAGAAGCCTACACCAAACACGGCCTGAATGTCCATGGCGTGGTGTTCGATGAATTGCACGCGCAGCCGAGCCGCCAGCTCTACGATGTAATGATGCACGGTTCGGGCGACGCCCGCAAACAGCCACTGTTCTTTTTGATTACCACCGCTGGCACCGACCGGCACTCCATCTGCTGGGAGGTACACTCCAAAGCGCAGGACATCATCGAGGGGCGCAAGGTGGACCCCACCTTCTATCCGGTGATTTACGGCGCACCGGAGGATGCAGACTGGACCAGCGAAAAGGTGTGGAAGCAGACCAATCCCTCGCTGGGCATCACGGTGGATATCGAAAAGCTCCGGGCAGCCTGCGAAAATGCCAAACAAAATCCGGCTGAAGAAAACCTATTCCGGCAGCTCCGCCTCAACCAGTGGGTCAAACAGAGCGTCCGGTGGATGCCGATGGCCAAATGGGATGCCTGCGCCTTCCCGGTGGACCCGGAGAGTTTACGCGGACGCACCTGCTACGGAGGGCTTGACCTTTCTAGCACCACCGACATCACGGCATTCGTGTTGGTGTTCCCGCCGCTGGATGAGGATGATAAATTTCAAATTCTACCCTTCTTTTGGATACCGGAGGATAACATCAGCCTGCGCGTCCGGCGTGACCATGTGCCTTACGATACTTGGGCGAAGCAGGGCTATATATATACCACCGAAGGCACTGTAGTCCATTACGGTTTTATTGAGGAATTCATCGACGAGCTCGGTGCCAAATACCACATCCGCGAGATCGCGTTTGACCGCTGGGGTGCGGTACAGATGGTCCAAAACCTTGAGGGTTTGGGCTTTACTGTCGTGCCTTTTGGTCAGGGTTTTAAAGATATGAGCCCGCCGACCAAGGAGTTCATGCGCCTGACCTTGGAGGAAAAGCTCGCCCACGGCGGTCATCCGGTGTTGCGCTGGATGGTGGACAACATCTTCGTGCGGACGGACCCTGCGGGCAATATCAAGCCCGACAAGGAGAAGTCCACTGAAAAAATAGACGGGGCTGTGGCGACCATCATGGCCTTGGATCGGGCGATCCGGAATCTTGGTGGCGGCGATGGCGGCAGCGTCTATAGCGAAAGGGGGCTTTTGATATTATGAGTATTTTTTCCCGGCTGTTTCGGTCGCGGGATAAACCGGAGAATTGGCGCGGCTCGTCCAGCGCCTTTTTCTTTGGCAGCAGTAACTCAGGTAAACCGGTCAATGAGCGAACAGCCATGCAGACCTCAGCGGTGTACGCCTGCGTGCGCGTCTTGTCCGAGACCCTCGCCTCGCTACCGCTGCATGTCTATAAATACGTCGACAACGGCGGTAAGGAAATGCAGACACAACATTACCTCTACCCCGTCTTGCACGATAACCCCAACCCGGAGATGACTTCGTTCGTGTTCCGGGAAACCCTGATGAGCCACCTTCTGATCTGGGGCAACGCCTACGCGCAGATCATACGCGATGGCCGGGGCCGCGTGCTGGCGATGTATCCACTGCTGCCCAACCGCATGGAGGTCGACCGGGCTCCATCGGGGGCACTGGTGTATACCTACCGGCTGAACACCGGCGATCCACAATATAAAAATGACACCACACTCACCCTCGGGCCGGACGATGTGCTGCACATCCCCGGCCTTGGTTATGACGGGCTTGTAGGCTATAGCCCGATTGCCATGGCAAAGAACGCCATCGGCATGGCGCTGGCCACCGAGGAGTACGGCGCGACCTTCTTCGCCAATGGTGCCAACCCCGGCGGGGTGCTGGAGCACCCCGGCGTGATCAAGGACCCGCAGAAGGTCAAGGATTCGTGGAACAGCGCCTATCAAGGGGGCGGAAAGGCCCATAAAGTGGCCGTGCTCGAGGAGGGCATGTCGTATAAAAGCATCGGCATCCCCCCGGAGCAGGCGCAGTTCTTGGAAACCCGCAAATTTCAGATAAACGAAATTGCACGCATTTTCCGCGTGCCGCCCCACATGGTGGGCGACCTCGAGCGTTCCAGCTTTTCCAACATCGAACAGCAGAGCTTGGAATTTGTTAAATACACGCTGGACCCGTGGGTTATCAGATGGGAACAGGCCCTTCAAAAGTCTCTAATCTTGCCATCCGAGAAGAACTCACTTTTTGTGAAGTTCAATGTGGACGGCCTTTTGCGTGGCGATTATGCCAAGCGCATGAGCGGCTACGCGCTCGCCCGGCAGAATGGCTGGATGTCCGCAAACGACATCCGCGAGATGGAGAATATGAATCGGATTCCGGCAGAGGAAGGAGGCGACCTGTATCTCGTCAACGGCAATATGACGAAGCTGGCCGACGCCGGGGCGTTTGCCACCAAGAAAAAATGAACGGAGGAAGCCCTATGAGGAAATTTTGGAACTGGGTGCGCAACCCCGACAATGAGCGCACTCTCTATCTGAACGGCCCGATTGCCGAGGAGACATGGTGGGGCGACGAAGTCACTCCCCAGATGTTCAAAGACGAGCTTCTGTCCGGCTCCGGTGACATCACCGTTTGGATCAACTCGCCGGGTGGCGATGTGTTCGCCGCCGCCCAAATCTACAACATGCTCATGGAGTACAAAGGGCAGGTCACCGTCAAGATCGATGGGATTGCCGCCAGCGCCGCTTCGGTTATCGCCATGGCAGGCGGCGAGGTTCATATGTCGCCGGTGTCCATGATGATGATCCACAACCCAGCTACCATCGCCATCGGTGATTCCGTGGAGATGGTGCGGGCCAAGGAACTGCTTGATGAGGTCAAAGAATCCATCATCAACGCCTACGAGCTCAAAACCGGCCTACCCCGTCTCAAGCTGGCCCGGCTGATGGATGCTGAAACGTGGATGAACGCGCACAAGGCTGTCGAGCTGGGATTCGCTGATGGCATCCTATACGCGGAAAATGAGGAGCCTGTACCGGACAATCCGGTGGAGGCTCTTATTTTTTCCCGCATGGCGGTCACGAATTCACTCCTGAGTAAGTTTCCCAAGGCCGCAGCGTCCGTTGCGAAAACGGACCCCCCCACGCCAGACCCGACAGAAGCCGAGCGAGGTACACCCACCCCGGCTGCCACGCCGGAAACAATCGAACAGCCTACCAGCACCCCGATAGAGTCGCTGTACAAGCGGCTCTCTTTAATTTCCCACTAATTTGAAGGAGGATTTTACTATGAGCAAGATTCTGGAGATGCGCGAGAAGCGCGCCAAGGCATGGGAGGCTACCAAGGCTTTCCTCGACACCAAGCGTGGCGACAATGGCCTGCTTTCCGCAGAAGATACCGCCACCTACGACAATATGGAGGCCGATGTTGTCTCTCTGGGCAAGGAAATCGACCGCCTTGAGCGGCAAGCCGTCATCGACATGGAGCTCGGCAGGCCCACCTCGAGCGCCATCCTAACCAAGCCTGAGAAGCCCGCCGATGAAAAAACCGGCAGGGCTTCCGCTGCGTATAAGGCTGCTTTCTGGAATAACATGCGCGGCATCATCACCTCCGAGGTTCGCAACGACCTCAAGATCGGCAGCGATCCCGAGGGCGGTTACCTCGTTCCCGACGAGTTCGAGCGCACCCTCGTGGAAGCCCTGCAGGAAGAGGACATCTTCCGCAAGTACGCCACCCTTATCACCACTTCCAGCGGCGACCGCAAGATCCCGCTGGTATCCGCGCGCGGCGAAGCCTCGTGGGTCGAGGAAGAGGGCACCATCCCTTCCAGCGACGACACCTTCGGCCAGATCACCATCGGGGCACACAAGCTGGCCACGCTCATCAAGGTTTCCGAGGAGCTCTTGAACGACAGCGCCTTCAACATGGAGTCCTATATCTCCCGCGCCTTTGCCAAGCGCATCGGCACCAAGGAGGAAGAGGCTTTCATCACCGGCGACGGTACCGGCAAGCCCATCGGCCTGCTGGCGGCGGCTGGCGGCGCAGAGCTGGGCGTGACGACAGCGGCTGCCTCCGACATCAAGCTGGATGAGATGCTCGACCTGTTCTACAGCCTGCGCGCACCCTACCGCAATAAAGCGATCTTTATGATGCACGACCTGACCGTCAAGGCCATCCGCAAGCTGAAGGACGCCAACGGTCAGTACCTGTGGCAGCCCTCCATCAAGGAGGCCACCCCGGATACCATTCTTGGCCGCCCGTTGTTGACTTCGGCGTACATGCCGGAAATGGCCGCCAATGCCAAGACCGTCATGTTTGGCGATTTCAGCTACTACTGGATTGCCGACCGGCAGGGGCGGATCTTCCGTAGACTCAACGAGCTGTACGCCGAAACCGGGCAGGTCGGCTTCCTCGCCACCCAGCGCGTGGATGGCCGCCTGACGCTCCCCGAGGCCGTGAAGGTGCTGCAGCAGAAATCTGCGTAACAAAGGGGGTGCGGCGGCATGATGGATTTACTCCCAAAGGTCAAAGCAAACCTCATATTAGAGCACGACGCGGATGATGAACTGATTAAGGGATTCATCCGCGCCGCTGTTTCCTATGCGGAGAGCTACCAGCACAAGCCGGAAGGCGCATACAAGGATGCCATGCCACCCACCACCGAGCAGGCCGTCATTATGCTGTCGTCCCACTTTTACGAAAGTCGGGACGGCAGCACGGGCGGCTTCTTTGCCGATAACGTACAGGCCGGGCAGCAGGTTTGGAATACGGTCAACATGCTTTTGCGGCTGGATCGGGATTGGAAGGTGTGAGAAGTGAGCTTTGGCAAAATGAACACGTTTATTGAGCTCATCTCCACCGAGCAGCTCAAAGACGACGAGGGTTTTGTGAATTCCGGCGATACCGTCCTCGCCAGCTTGCGCGCCTACAAGGAGGATCGGCATGGCAACGAACGATGGGCGAACCGGGCGGCCTTTACCACGGCCACCGCGTTGTTCCGTTTCCGCAAGATGCCTGGACTCGACGTGACCTCCTCCCTTATCATCGCCTGCGCGGATGGGCGATATCGCATTCATAGCGTGGAGGATGTAAAGGGGCGCGGCATGTACATTGAGGTGCTGGCCGAAAAAGAAGAACCGACTGTGAGGTGATTTGGCATGGCGAAGGTTGAGGTAAAAATGCCGGAGGATTTCCTGCTCAAACTCTCCAAGCTGGGTGATAAGACGGACGAAATTGTCGAGTCCTGTCTGGAAGCGGGTTCCGAGGTGGTGCTTTCCAAAGTGCGAAGCAACCTCAGCTCCGTCATTGGCGGCAGCACCAAATACCCCTCCGAGAGCACGGGTGAACTGGAAGCATCGCTGGGCGTCACCCCCGTCAAGGTGGATAACAAGGGCGTTCATAATGTGAAAATCGGCTTTAACGAGCCGCGCCGCCGCCAGTACGCCGCCAAGGGCAAGCGCAGCTACTACACCATCACCAACGCTATGATCGCCAACGTCATCGAGCACGGCAAACACGGGCAGCCGCCTAAGCCGTTTTTGAAACCGGCGCGGACTTCTTCCCGCAAGCCCGCAATCGAGGCGATGAAGCAGAAATTGGACGAGGAGATTGGGAAGTTATGAGTATACTGCGCGAATTAAATACACTAATCACCCGTCTCGGCATTCCTGTCGAGACGGGTGTTTTTAAGAGCAAAGCCCCGGATGAGTACGCAGTCATCACTCCGATGGCCGATGTTTTCGACGGCTTTGCGGATAACCGGCCTTACTTTGAGACACAGGAGGCCCGCATTTCCCTGTATTCCAAAAATAACTACCAGCAACAAAAAAACGCCATCGTCAAGGCGCTGCTGGCCGAGGAGTTCGAGATCACCGACCGGCGTTATATCGGCCATGAGGATGATACCGGCTACCACCACTACGGCATTGATGCCGCAAAACTCTATGAACTGAAGGAGGACTGACCTATGGCAACTATCGGTCTTGACCGGTTGTATTACGCGCCGATTACCGAAGCCGAAATCACCGGGGATGAAACCTATGGCACCCCGGTCATGCTTGCCAAGGCCATCTCTGCCGAGCTTTCGGTGGAATTGGCCGAGGCCACCCTGTACGCCGACGATGGCGCAGCGGTGATTATCAAGGAATTTAAGAACGGCACCCTTTCGCTGGGTGTGGATGACATTGGCCGTGCCGCCGCCGAGGAACTCACCGGGGCCACCACCGATGACAACGGCGTGCTGGTATCTTCCAGCGAGGACGGTGGCAACCCTGTCGCCATCGGCTTCCGGGCGAAGAAAGCCAATGGCAAGTACCGCTATTTTTGGCTGTACAAAGTCAAGTTTGGCGTGCCAAGCACCAACCTTGCCACCAAGGGTGATTCCATCACCTTTTCCACTCCGACCATTGAGGGGACGGTGTCGCGGCGCAACAAGCTGGACGGCAACGGCAACCATCCATGGAAAGCAGAGGTCAATGCCGATGATTCCGGCGTTGCTGCCTCTACTATTTCCGGCTGGTACGACGAGGTGTACGAGCCGTCGTTCGCAAACGAGGGAGGTTAATGACCCATGGAAGATAAGGTATTGAATACTGCCGCTGCGGAAACGGCGGGAGGTACACCCACAGCCGGGGCTGCTGTGCAAGAGATTGCGGCTGGCCTGAATGAGCGCAGCGCCATTATCGACATCGGGGGCGAGGAGTTCGAGTTAATGCTCACTACTCGCGCTACCAAAGAAATCGGCAAACGCTACGGTGGGTTGGAAAACTTGGGTGATAAGCTGATGAAATCCGAGAATTTCGAGATGGCTTTGGATGAGATCGTATGGCTCATTACTTTGTTGGCCAACCAACCCATCATGATTCACAACATCAAGCACAAGGACGCGCCAAAACCCCTGCTCACCGAGGAGGAGGTCGAACTTCTGACCTCTCCTCTGGAGTTGGCGCTGTACAAAAATGCGATCATGGCTTCCATGCAGCGTGGCACCAGCCGCCACATTGAGAGCGAGGCGGACCCAAAAAACGCGCAGGTCGGGTAAGCGATGAAGTGTTGTTTACCCGACTGATTTATTACGGCACCGTGCAGCTTCGGCGCACGGAAGAAGAAACGTGGCTCATGCCCATCGGGTATCTCTTGGACCTTTTGGAATGCCACAAACAGTTCCTCGGTATTGCAAAACCAAAGAGGGAGCTGTTCATCGACGAGATAATCCCGGACGGGATTTGACGCGGCGGTTGAGAACAGCTTCCGGCATCGCCGCGCTGCTCCCTTTCGCTGCTTTCATTTTGCAGCGAAAGGAGGCGGTGAAGCTTGTCGGATAACTTTGGGCTGAAAATCGGCATTGAGGGCGAGCGCGAGTTTAAGGATGCATTGCGCGACATCAACCAGTCCTTCAAAGTTCTGGGCAGTGAGATGAAGCTTGTATCCTCTGAATTTGATAAAAACGACAAGAGCGTTCAAGCAGTAACTGCGCGCAATGAAGTCCTGAATAAAGCCATCGATGCGCAAAAGGACAAAATCTCCACCCTCGAAGCCGCGCTTAAGAATGCCTCCGAGTCCTTTGGCGAAAACGATAAACGCACTCAGAATTGGGCCATCCAGCTCAATAACGCAAAGGCCGAGCTCAACGATATGGAGCGGGAGCTGGATGAAACCGCAGAAGAAGCGGACGACCTTGGAGATGAGCTCAAGGAAACTGGTGACGAAGCGGAAAAGTCGGGAGGCAAATTCGAAAAGCTCGGCGGTGTCCTAAAGGGCATTGGCGCGGCTATGGGTGCGGTCGCGGTCGCTGCCGGAGCTGCCGCCATCAAGCTCGGTAAAGAGGTCGTTCAGCAGTTTGGCGAACTCGAACAAAACCTCGGCGGGTCAGAGGCTGTCTTTCAGGAATATGCCGATCACATGCAAAAAATAGGCGAAGATGCCTATAAAAACATGGGCGTGTCGCAGTCGCAGTATTTGGCGACTGCCAACAAGATGGGCGCGTTGTTTCAAGGATCAGGGCTGGATGTTCAGAAATCCGCTGATCTGACCGAAAAAGCGATGCAGCGTGCGGCGGATATGGCTTCCGTCATGGGAATCGACATGCAGATGGCGCTCGATTCCGTCGCCGGGGCCGCCAAGGGAAACTTTACGATGATGGACAACTTGGGCGTCGCCATGAACGCCACCACCATCGAAGCCTACGCACTATCCAAGGGACTGGATTTCACTTGGGCTTCTGCTTCTAATGCAGAAAAAGCCGAAGTCGCCATGCAGATGTTTTTTGAGAACACTGAGCAGTATGCGGGTAACTTTGCAAGAGAATCCACAGAAACCATCACTGGCTCGCTTGGTTTACTTACAGCCGCATCGCAATCTTTTATTGCGGGACTTGGCAATGCGGATGCAGATATGACCAAGTTGACCGGAAATATGGTCGATGCGTTCCAAGCGGTCGTGAAAAATATCGTACCGGTCCTTGAAAACATCGTGGCCGCACTACCGCCTGCGATGGATGCAATTTTACAAGCGGTTGGCGACCTGCTTCCCATGCTGCTGGAGACGGTTATCAACATCTTCACGCAGATGCTGAACACGATTTTGTCGTTACTGCCGAAGCTCATCCCAGCGGCGGTCGATGCGGTGATGACCATTGTGGGGGCGCTCATTGCGAATCTCCCGCTGCTCATTGCTGCCGCCATTCAGCTCATTACGGCGCTCGTCAACGGTATCGGAGCGGCGCTTCCACAGCTTATTCCTGCCGCCGTAAGCGCAGTGATGACCATTGTGCAGGGCTTAGTCGACAGCCTACCCATGCTGCTTGACGCGGCGCTTCAGCTTATACTCGGCTTGGCGCAGGGTCTGTTGGCCGCACTTCCCGAGCTGATTGCGGCGCTCCCGGCGCTGATTCAGTCAATACTGGACTTCATTATCAGCGCCATTCCCCAGATCATCGATGCCGGGATTCAGCTTTTTGTGTCACTGGTGACTGCACTGCCTGAGATCATCGCCCAAATCATCGCGGTCATTCCCCAGATTATTTCTTCGCTGGTGACCGCCATCATCCAGTCTATCCCGATGATCATTCAGGCGGGAATCGACCTGCTGATTTCGCTGATTCAGGCTTTGCCCCAGATCGTCACCCAAATCGTGGCGGCCATCCCAATTATCATCAATGGGCTGGTGACGGCCATCCTCGGGAACATCGACAAAATCATCATGGCCGGTGTTCAGCTCCTCGTGTCGCTCATCACCAACCTTCCTAAAATCATCGTCGAAGTGGTCAAGGCCGTGCCGCAGATTATCGCGGCGCTGGTTAAGGGTTTCATGGATTCGGCGGGCAAGATCGTGGAGGTCGGCGGCAATCTCATCAAGGGATTGTGGCAAGGTATCTCAGATGCGGGTGCGTGGTTGTGGAACAAGATCTCCGGCTTCTTTGGCGGAGTGGTCGACCGGATCAAGAACTTTTTCGGTATCAAGAGCCCGTCCACGCTTTTTGCTGAAATCGGCGGCAATCTGGGCGAAGGCATTGGTGTAGGCTTCGAGAAAGCCATGGAGCATGTCGGTGAGGATATGCAAAACGCCATTCCCACGGACTTCGATGTAGACGCAGGGCTCAATATCCATAGCAATGTTGCCGGTGGCGCTGGCGGTTGGGCGGCTACAAGCGGTCCGTTGGTGGTCGTGCAGCAAATGATTGTGCGCACTGAGGACGATATCCGGCGCGTCTCGCAGGAACTCTACAACCTGATGGAAACCGGCTCCCGCGCACAAGGCCGGTTCAGCCCGGCATAAGGAGGTGACGGCATGGGCTTCATCTACAACGGCATCTCTTCCCAGAGCATGCGGGTGAAGGCGCGCCTGTCGAACTGGCAGGCGGTGCCGTCTCTTCGCAACTCGTTTGTAACGGTTCCGGGCAGACCGGGCGTCGCGGACTTTGGCACCGACAGCGCCGAAAAAATCATCACGGTACATTGCAATATTTACCCCCAGCGCAGTTTTGCAGAACTCGTGCGGGTGCTGGACGAGATGGCCGACTGGCTCAACCCGGACTTCGGCACCCAGCGGCTCATATTGGATGATGTGCCGGACAGGTGCTTCTCCGCCCGGCTGTATGAGGCAGTGGACTGCGAGCGGCTCATCCGTTCTGCCGGTTCCTTTGACCTTCGTTTTGTTTGTCCGGACCCACACGCCTATGCGCTGACCGACGAAACCTATACCATCGCCACAACGGGAACGCATTCGCTCCAGCGTGAAAAGGGCAACACTGTCTCGGAGCCGGTATATTGTCTGCGGGGTGTGATCCTCACCGGCACAAAAATCTTCCTTACCACCAATGATGAAGAGCTGCAGGTGGTCGGCCCGCTGGCAGACGGCGAGACGCTGGTCATAGACTCCGGTCTTGTGACCGCCAAGGTGGTGAACGAAGAAGGCGAAACCCTGCGCAATGGGCTGCCCTGCTTGAAAGAGCTAAATTTCCCTGCCCTATACAAAGGAACCAACACCGTAAAGGTGACTGTCGAGAACGCCACCTTCGTGGATTTAAATATAGAGGCGCACAGCCGATGGAGGTGATTTCATGGCAGTTATGCTGACTTTAAACAAACAGGAGCAGTTCACCGGCGAATTTCCGATGACCCCACAAACGAGTGCCATGTGGCGCTTTAATGAGGCGACGCCTACGGTGGCAGACGGTGTGAACTATGTGCTGGATTCGTCCGGAAGAAGCCGCCATTTCGAGGTGAAAAAGTGGTCCGGCACCACCGCTGCGCTTGTGAACGGGCGGCATGGCCGGTATATCCGCATCAACACCAATAACCCTACCACCGAGCAGACCTACCTATACGCCAAGAATGACGGCTCCTTCTTCTCCAACCTGGGCGACCGGATCGCTGTGGGCGGCTGGATCAACCCGACCACCTACTCGGTGGGTAACACCTACTGCCCGATTTTCAATACGCGCGCTGGCCCTGGCCAGCCGCTTTTGTATATTTCCCTTATTTCAGGCCGCCCGCGCATGATGCTGTACAACAGCACCGGGGGGTTGATTTGTGACCAGTCCGAAACGCCGACCATCACTTTCAAAAACAATGGTTGGTATTTCATGGGCAACATCATCGATCTTGTGGCGAACACCACGCAGTATGTCATTGGTGATCGGAGCACCGGCGAGCTGTGGTTCGGTCCGCTGCGCGCCATCACTGGCACTCTTAATCCCAATTGTGTGGCCGATATTGAAATAGGCCGTCATACCACTACCTACTGGTATGCGGGCGGCTTCGACGACTGGTTCTTCGAAACGGAAAGCAAGCTTACCGTCGATGATCTGGCGCGGTACTTCAAACAGTCCCTCATGGCCAACGGCGGCGATACTTCCGCGAACGTGGACGCGATCTCCCAGCCCGGCAAGGTGGTGCTGCGGCGCTCCGGTACCTATCCGGAATCCGGCGAGCTGCTGACCATTGCCTCGGAGTATGCCTTGGAGGGCGAAGGCCGGGTGGCCGTTACCTCAGAATACACACCGGGTGTGACCGCCATTTCGCTGGTGGAAACCTCTACCTCCTACGACTTCGAGGAATGGTCGGAATGGGCCGCTACGGGTAACGAAGGCGCTCTTATGTCACCGCCCGGCACCTACATCCGCTTTCGGGTCACCTTTACCACCAGCGATTTCGACCTCACGCCTCGGCTGGTAGATATTCAGCTACACGATATCCCGCCCCCGCCGCATCGCAAGAAGCTCGGCTTCGAGCGTCCCATGGTGATGACCCCGGACGGCCAGTGGGATGCGGTATTGGAGCGCGCCTACGACATCATCGTCACCAGCGAGGTCAACGGTTCCGACACACTGGACTTCAAGTTGCCCTTTGAGGATGGAAAGCGGCTGTCACTGGAAAACGAGAAAATGGTGCAGGTGGGCGATGAGGTTTACCGCATCCGCACCATCACCGACGAAAAGGCATCGGACGGCAGCATCGTGACTTCGGTGTATGCCGAGGCCGTGTTTTATGATCTGACCTACTCTGCGGAGAAGGAGCCGCGCGAATTTAATGCGACCCTGGCCGACGAGGCCATGCGCTGGGCCTTGGAAGGCACGGGCTGGGAGGTTGGCGAGGTGAATGTGAGCACACTACGCTCATGGACCTGTGAAGAGAAGAACTCCCTCGCCATCCTGCGCATGGTGCAATCGCTCCACGGCGGCGATCTCGTTTTCGACAATAAAAACCGGCTGGTGCATCTGTATGTGTTCTCGGGCAAGGAGTCCGGGGCGCTGTTTGCCTACCGAAAGAACCTCAATAATATCAAGCGCGTGGTGGATACCCGCAGCCTGATCACTCGGCTATACGCCTATGGCAAGGATGGCATCAACTTCACCAGCATCAACGACGGCAAGCCCTATGTGGAGGACTATTCCTTCACCAGTGAAATTCGGGTGTCCACCCTTGACCTCTCGAACTTCACCAATCCCTATCAGATGTTGGAATTCACCCGGATGCGCATGGCTGAATATGGCAAACCTCGTGTTTCTTATGTGCTGTCGGTTATGGACCTCTCGGTGCTCACCGGCTACGAGCACGAGGATTGGGAACTGGGCGACATCGTGACGGTGGATGACCGCGATCTGGGCCTCACCATCAATACGCGCGTCATCCGCAGACAATACAACGTGCAAGAGCCGTGGAAAACGGTTCTGGAGCTCTCCAGCAAGCTGCGGGAGTTGGGAGATTCTTCAAACAGCGCCATTGCCGACCAACTCGACCAGTCCAATGTCATGTCGCAGGAAATCAAGGATATGGTGCCGTTTAACCTGCTGCGCAACAGCCGCGCTGACAACGGATTCGCCTATTGGACCAACTCCGGCTTTGAGTTGGAGTCCAGCGGCGTGAGCGGCAATGCCTCCTTCAAGGCGGTGGGTGTGTCGGGCAGCACCAAAAGCATGTATCAGACCATCTATCCCGCCAATCGCCGCAGCTACACCATTTCGGCGCAGATTGGCTCGGATGATCTTCAAAAAGGCCCCAATGGGCAGGTTGGTATTGAGGTGGTATTCGAATTTGAGGACGGGACCACCGAAACGAGGTTTATTGATTTGTATTAAGGAAGGAGGCCGCCTGTGGCATATTTTCAGCAGGTGGCCCGCAGTGCCTCGCCGCAAGGCTATGGCAACGTGCGGGCCATTACCATCCGACTCTGTGTCATCGACTGCACCGGCATGGTATATTTCACCGATGTAATGTTTCAGGCGGGTTCTATCGCCACCGGCTGGGTTGGTCATGCGAGCGAAATCCAGTGGACACTTGATGGGTAGGTGAGGTCATGGTAGATAATTTCATCCGGTTCGTGGAGCCCATCAAACTGCGCGAGGAAGAGAGGCGCGTGGTGAGCATCACCGTCCGGCTCTCGGTCCACGACTGCACCGGCATCATCTATTTCACCGACCTGCAGCTTCAAGAAGGCGACCGGCTTACCGGTTACACCCCGCACACCTCCACCATGCTCCGAGACCCCCACGGTCCGGTCATATGGCGCAACGGGATCATCCGGCACGGGGCCACCATCCTGCTCAATGTCCCCGGACAAACCAGCACCGGCCTCGACTATTATTTATATCCCTTGGACAGTATGGCCGTTGAAAGTATCCACCTCGCCACCGAAACGGGCTCCCACAAGGCCACCTTCCGCTCGGTGGCCAACGCGGGCGACGAGTTCGCCCTGCTCGCCTCGGGGCGGCACTGCTTGCGCAATGGAAGCCCTACGCCTAAGTGGGGCTTTTTTCAATACGCGGCGGCCTACGATTCCAAGTATAAGGTGGAGCTGCAGCAAGGCACCTCGGCCCGGCTGTACGTTGAGTTCCGGGAGATGCAGAAAGGAGAATCGAAGCCATGAGCAATTATCTAAAAGGCAAGCGCTGCATGGTGTGGGCCTTCATGCAGAATGCCCGGATGTACGAGGCATTTGAGAAATATGGCGACCGTCTCGACACGGTGGGTATTTTCACTTTTGAGGTGGACAGCACCGGGACCATCACCGAAACCGGCACCCCGATTGCCAATATGATGCCCTACATCAACAAGTGGTCCCACATTAAGTGGATGCTGACTGTGATGAACCACGGCTATGCCTCCATTTTCACAGCCCTTCGGAATAATACGAACGGCGCAAAGACCAAGTTCCTCTCGGAACTCACCCGCATCATACAGAAGTACCCGTGGTGCGCCGGGGTCGACATCGACCTCGAGCAAGGCGGCGGGTACGAAAACCGGCAGGCGGCGAATGAACTGTTCCGGGATATCTACAACACAGTTAAAACCTACAACCGCGCAAAGCTCGTCAACATCTGCCTACCCGGTATGACCGGCGTGCAGGGCTCGGTGGGTGGCGAGAACTGGTGCGTGTACGCCGACCTCAATCCCTACTGCGACACCGCCGCCATCATGAGCTACGGTATGGCATGGGCGGGCTCCGCGCCCGGCCCGGTGTCACCCCGAAGCTGGCTGGAGGGCATCTACAACTACGCCACGCAAGTCATGACCCCGAGCAAGGTGTACTTGGGCTTTCCGGCCTACGGCTGGGAGTGGCAGATCTTCGACACTCCGGCCAATCAGGGAAAGCAGTATCGCGGCACCTCCAACACCTACTACGCCGCTGAGATTTGGCAGAAGGGCGGGTACAACTTTGCCTCCCGGCAGCAGTACATCCCGTTCGTTTCCTATTGGGACGATTATGATAAGGGGCCGTATATATTGCCTTTCATCTACGACTACATGGAGGGGCAAGATTCGGTTTCGAGAACTGGTCCGCTCATAGGCGACACCTATAACCGCCGCCGTTATCTGACCTGTTACGGCAAGGAACAAAGCAGCTCCTTCGGCACCATATACATCGACCGGGACGGCAAGCCGGACAGCTACACCGGCAACATGATCATTGGCGATACCACCGCCGCTGTCGCCGCCAATGGCACGGCGACCTACAATTTCTCGGTACCGGCCACCGGCGTGTATGATGTGGCGGTGCGCATCGGCTTTCCTTTCTGGGATAAAAACGGTATCAACCTGACGCTGGACGGCAGCGCGGTTTCCTTCAACGAAAACCGGATGTGGTGGCCTTACTGGAAGCAGAGCCACTGGCGGGCGCTGGCCACCGGGCGCACGCTGTCGGCGGGCCAACACACCATCGTCATCACGGGCGGCGTCCCCGGTTCGGTGTTTTACGGCTTTCGGGTGTGCAACAGCTTTTCGCAGGAGTGTTCGGCGGGCAGCGCCAGCTATTCTCTCAAACCGCGCCACTTTAAGGATGTCAACAGTCAGATGCGCGCTCCGGCAGAAGGATTCCGGCTCACCACGGAAATGCTGCGCCGCAAACCGGACAGCGCCTTGGCGTGGTACGAGGACTTCCGCGATCAGCCGCCCCTGCAGGATTCCTACTGGACCACACTTTCCGGTAACTGGGGAGTTTGGCGCGACCCCGACGATTGGACTTCCAACCGGCCTTATTGCCAACTTGAGGGCAGTGGGCAGCTTGCGTGGAAATACAGCGGTTTCTCCGACGTACACCTCCGGGCGCGGCTGGCGTTTCCATCCACCGGCACAGGTCGCGCCGGTGTGTTCCTCGGCAACCTGTTCTGCTGCATCAACATTGGCAATCAGCGGGTGGAGCTCTACCAAGGGAGCACCCTGCTGGGGAGTTGGCAGGGCGAATATTCCCGTACCAGCGACGCCAACATCCGTAGAAACCCCAACATGTACCTCGTGGAGATGCGCAAGCGTGGCAATCACGTCCGAGTATACTCCGGTTCCAGCAACGTGCTGCGCTTCACCGCAACCGTGTCGGCCACCTCCGGGTATTGCGGGTTTCAGTCGGACGGGCCGGTGAAGTGCGAGCTGCTGCGTTTGGGCGATGCTTGGACATATGAGCCCTACGAGGCGTTTGATGTGCGAATGCCGGAGGTGG
>Ga0255344_1001169_pt1 | contig 36422 bp, 32 predicted proteins | sample wastewater_treat_5_FD_192414 | JGI IMG/M metagenome (GOLD analysis project Ga0255344, IMG submission 192414) | Wastewater microbial communities from Lulu Island WWTP, Vancouver, Canada - plant18 | ecosystem: Engineered > WWTP > Wastewater > Unclassified | place: Canada: Vancouver, British...
CACTGAATAAAAGTCCTTCAGTATCTCCCTGTTTTCCCTTGCTATTTCTGGCTCCTCTATCCTGTCAAGTATTGGCTTGTCATATTCATCTACCAATACCACTACCTTCTCCTGATATTTCTCATATAGCGTTTTTATTGCCTCCTGAAATTTACCTTTAAAAGTAGGGTATGATAGGGTTATCTGATATTCCTTTTGAATATCTAAAAATATTTCTTCTATACTTAATTTTAAATCCTCAGGTGTTCTATGAACTCCTTTCCCAAAGCTTATGCTAATCACTGGATATTTTTTGTCCCAATCCCAGTTATCCTGAAGATATAGTCCTTCAAAGAGTTCTCTTTTACCTAAAAATGCCTGGCGCAGGGTATCCAGAAATAATGACTTCCCAAACCTCCGTGGTCTGCTTAAGAAAAAGTATCCTCCTCCTTCAAATTTTTTCACAAAGGGTGTTTTATCTACATAGGTGTAGTTATCTGTCCTCATCTTTTCAAAGCTCTGTATGCCTATGGATAATTTTTTCATTTATCTTTTCCTGCTTTGGTTTTATTTCTAATAACTCTGTTAGTAATATCTCTCAGCTTAGAGCTTTTGTCCAGAATTTTTTATGCTCTTTTTATGGGAAATGTTTTATGGGAATAGTTTACCTCTGCAACAATTTTTCTGTCATTTTGTTAGCTTGTTTTGTTATTGCCTCTGGTTTATCCTCCCCGCTTCTTGTATTTAATTACAATGTCCGGTACTTCATCTTTATAGATTATTATAACAGGTATTCTTCTTCTGTGAAGAAGGGCAGCATGTAAAGTCTCCCACAGATGAGAGTTAATGCTTTCATCATTCTTTATAAAAATTCTCCAGCAGTTTATCCGCTATAAATGTTTCACTTCTTTTAGGGTCAACAATAACAATGGCCTCACTATATGCTGTTTCAGGATACAGGAGTGAGAGGCCCGCTGCATCGTTCACTTCAATACCGTTAAATCTCCTTTCAAAGGCAAGTATGAGTTCAGCAAAAGATGAGTCATTAGAAACAATGCCCCAGGAGTATATCCCTGAGATTACAACTGGTAAACCGCTATCCCTGCATACGATTTCAAGAATTCGCCTGAAGTTAAGATAGAGGTATAGCTGCTGTCGCCTTGTCATCTTATGAAGTAATGATGGTATGGGATTAAAGGCAAAACTATGCCAGAAGGGGATCCTTTTTTTTATATAGGAGGATAACCCCCCATTGGACCTGTACATAAGCATAATTCCCTTAATTTTTTTGTCAGAGTCTGAAGCAAGCCTGAAGACCTGCAGCGCAGGATCTTTTACAGCTTCCGGCATTGCAGAGAGGCATATACTTCCCATGTCGCCGTAATATGCGTCAACAATGGACCTTGAAGCGTATATCCTGTAAGGTTCAAAGAATCTTTTTCCCTGATCATTAAAGGACTCCAGAATCTCCTGCCATTTGGCCCTCTCTGCAGTGAGGCGTGCAAAGCTTGTAATCTTTCGCAGAGCTGCGTCAAGGGCCTCCATGGTGAGTTTATTTGATTTAATAACAATAAAGTGTGATAGAAGTTCATTCACTTCTTCTTTATGTGAAACAATAGACCCAATGGCATTTGCAAGATCTTTATCTGCTGCAAGAGTTCTTCCAAGTGTGTCGATGGTCTCAATAAGCATCTCCAGTTGTCTGAGGTGAATGAGATCAATGGCAACATCGCTCCGCAAAGCTTCAAGCCTTCCCTGCAATGTTGCGTCAGAAGTGTAGCGTTCAAGTAAGAGGGAGACTATAAAACGTGTAAAATCATCTCCGGTAGAAGCCTCTTTCCCTGCAACGATGAGTGCTGTTATAGTTTTCTCGTGGCTGTTCATGAAATCAACTTCTCTTAGAAGCGATTCATAGAGCCCTATCTGTGCTTTTATATAACCTGCACCTTTTTCAAGGGATTTCAATTGTTTTTCGATCTTTCCCCTTTCGTCATCTTCTGGAAGTGAAGACATAAGTCTTCCTGCTTCAAGAAGCTCACCCTCTTTCAGAGCATAGGCATTTTTAAGCCTGGTATATTCCATGTTCAGATAATATGTTACATTATCAGCATGCACGGTCTCCTTATTTTCGATACAGCTCCATACATTCTTTATCACAATCATATTCACCTGCGAACGGATCTCCGCAGTTTGAAATTTATCAAAGGAAGAAGTTTCATGGACTGGCATTTTGAACTCGTGGCTGTGCTGGAGTGAGCTTTTTTCTGCCACTTCTCCATACTGAAACATAAGGCCTGCAAAGCTGTTTGATTTATATAAAGCAGATCCGGAAAGACCTGGTATAACAGAATGCAGCAGTGGCCTGTGCAGCGGTATCCCAAGCTCATCTATCTCTTTCACCCTGTCATTGTTCCAGAGGCGGTCCATTCCGCTTACAATCTCGTTTTTGTATCTGTCAATCTCTACTTTACGTTCTGGATAATGCTTAAGATAAGCTGTAATCCATGCGTGATGTGGGATTCTTATTTCACCATTCTCTCCGGACGTCTGGATGATTGATGAACTTTCGAAATCCTCAATTGTAATACCGAGGGCTTTTAGTTTTTTGTTAAATTCTTTTTCGCTAAGCTGTTCAAGCCCATTGCCGTTGAAGTATCTATCCATTACAGGGTAAGATGGATCAACTCCACCGTTGGCTTCGATCAAGTCTATATATCCCGCGCGATATTCAGATGGGAGTGAGAGCATGCGGCGTGTATGCCATATATATATATTCTTGCCTCCATTGTCCTCAATGGCACGAATAAGGCGTTCAAAGAGCTTTGCTGCATCAGGGTCCTTTAGGGCTGAAAGCCTTGCAGCAAAGTATCCACAGAGGTAAACTCCTGAGCCAGTACCAAGGAGAGCAATAATTATTGAAAGGTAAGCTCTGAGTTCCACTACAAAATCGTAGCTGCTGAATCCCTTATTTTTTCTTTCATAAACAGAGCGTGAGATGTCATAGTTATACAAGCTCATCTTAAGGGCTTTCATATCAAGTTTAAATGACTTCTCAGGAAAGTTTTCCCTGAAACCACTTTCAATGGCAGGCATGCTTTCAATAATGGCCACAAGCTGTATAAGATCTATACGGCCTGACATTGTGTACATAAAATGGAGGAGGTTTGTTTTCATAAATAGTATAGTAAATGGATTATCCAGGCTCAGCATTTGCCACGCTTTTCGGTATCTTTCCAGAAGCCCATCTTTTGCAAGTTCATTGTAAGAGAAACCAGCAAGTGGTCTGCCGATGTATTTAACAAGAACAACGTCCCTTACAAGGCGGCTATCTCCGCTGCCGATGTGCTCTTTATCAAATGGAGGGACTCCATTCATAGATACAAGCAACTCACCTATTAGCTTCAGTGCATCAATGTGCTTTTCATTCCATCTTCGCCAGTCATTGTCATCTTCAATACTGGGGAGTATAACATACTGAAGAAAAGCCGCAGGGTCGATCCCATGCTCTGCAATTTCTGTAAGCAGGGCAGTCAACGGAGAGAGTGCCCTGCTTCTTTCTTTAGCAGAGCATAGAAACTTTTCAAGTATAATGTCGAGTCTGTTTATAAATGGCACAGGGTTCAGCCATGCTTTGCTGCTGTTACGGCAACATGCCTCAAACAGAGGCTGCAGATTAAGCCTCTCCTCAGGCTGTCTAAGGAGGTCAAGTTCCACATAGGCAAGAAAAGCTGAACACTGCCCTTCAGACATGCGGGAGTTTTTAGCCAACCTCAGGAGAATAGCCCTGGGTCTGTGCCCCTCGGGGAGTTGTGGAATATTGCTAACGCTAACAGCATCACAGCTTTCAATATTCTCACCAAGCAGTTCCCTGTCATCATCGATATAGTTTATATTTTCTGCAGTGCCAGGCATAATCCTATCAACTTTGAGCATTTATTATAAATATAAAATTTTCATTGTCAAGAGAAATGCTTTCAGCCTTAAGTAATGTTAAACCTCCTCAAGTCTCCCTGAATATCTTCTTGACTTTATTTCTAATTCGGTTTTATTTTAAGACAAACAACAAGTATATTATTTTATTAAAATATATGGAAAACTTATAATGACAGAATCGAGTTATTTTAATCTTCCCATTGTTAAGAAATTTGTGAGTAGACTTTTTTAAAGCTATTTGCTATTTTAGCATAGAGGAGTTTTCCCTCAGGTTGAATTTCTTCTGGACAATACTTAGGAGAATGTTCATTGTTTTAAAGTTATTTTTTTACCCCATCAATTGCATTGTCAGATTGAGTTGGTGGTGGATTTAAAATTATATGGCTATAATTGAATGTTTTATGAGTAGAAAGAACAATCCTATAGAAAAACAGGTGAATTCCTTTCTTGATGAGGTTGGGGTCTATTCAAGCGAGCATCTCACCTATCTTGAAAAGCTTAATAGAGTCCTTGAGGATATGAAAAATTCCTCAAACAGTGCTGAGCGTAAACTCTATCCCTCCTTTAATGAAACAGTCCGCTCTTTTGAAAATTTTCTCAAAGAAAAAAACATAAAGCTCACCCCACAGGAAAAGGATCGACTCACTGTAATAGCTGCATCAGGTCTTGGCAATATGGCAAAAAAGAGAATGGTTGAGGATTTAATTCATTCTGTTCGTGAGAGACATGCTGCTGAGATTGAAATGAAGATTGAGGAGGAAAAACGTAAAAGAGAAATTGAAGGCTTAAAGAAATCTTCAATTTTTATAATAAACTGGTATAGATTATTTAAATTTGCTCTTTCTTACGGAACTATAACTATTTTTTCTCATAGACTTAGTGGAGATGTTTTTGAAACTTTTAGAAACAATTTATCCGCCTGGTTTAATGAAGTGAGGGATCCCCTAAAAGACATTCTGGATAAATATTATTTTTATCTCAGCGTATATGAGTATAATGCCATAAAGAGAATCTTTATGCTTGGAGAGCCAATTTCTTCAATGATGGGAATTAAAAAAATGCTTTCCTATTCAGAAATAGAATTACACGATACTGTTACTACCTTTGCTCAGCTTTATATATCTATGATTGCCAATCTCAAGTATATAGACAGTGGCTTGCAAAAAATCTACAAGAGCATAACTCCACCTCATGGTTTCTGGGGATTTATTGGGTTGCTTACAGATAGGCCAATGTTAAATGGCAAGATAGTTCGTTATGACGAAAGTGATTTTATGAAAAAAAGCATTAAGGGCTTTCTCTTTTCTTATTATACGGTTTATGCAGGGACCCCTGTCACAACTATGAATCAACTTATATATCTTGTTGGAGATGATGGAAGCCTTGATGGAACTGTTAAGGAGCTTACAGAGGAGGCTCTTAAGGATATGGAAACAAAGGAGAGTCAGGAGCATAGTGAGGTTGCAAGGATATCTGCAAGGCTTGATGAGATAACTGAACTCCTTGGTACAGGTAGAGATCTTGGTGTTAAATTATCAAATAGAATTATGAGCCTTGAATCAAAAGGTGCATGGGTAAAGGAATCGCAATCCCGTCCTTTTTTTAAGATATTTAAGGTTATGGATGGCCTCAAGAAGTATATACTTGAGATATTAAGGGATAGTGAAAATTTTATTTTATCCTATGATGATAAGGATTATGTATCTTATCTTGAAACAAGATCTGAGCTTTTGAAAGCCATAGATGATTTTATTACTTTTACCAATGAGGTTCAGGGCACAAGGGAAAAGGAAGTCACTGCTTTTAGATTTGACTCACAGATAGATTCAAGCCTTGAGAGTTTTATAAAAAGGCTTGTGAATAACGAGATTGATCCTCCAAAGATCCCAAATGCTCGCAACATGAGAGAAACTTTGCGGGATCTTTCAGCTTCAAGTTATAATCTCTGCATGAGGTTTAATGATATAATAAATTTTTATAAAAGGAATAGCAAGCTGCAGTCTTCAAATTTTATGGACAATTTTGATTTTTTTATAAATGCAAAAATTGTTCATCCCAAATGCCGTAATCTTGAACTCCTTTTGAATAAAAGAGATGTCACACTTGCAGATGCCATGGAGGGTGGGCGTGGACTTTCTGAATATATTGCAGAATCTCTTTATCATCCTGGCATAGCAGCTTTGTTTAAAGAGATGGACAATTTAAAAGAGGAGTCAAAAAAATATATCTCCAGTGAACAGGTAGACTCTCTTTCTGAAAAAGATAAATCACAGGATGAAGAAATTGAGCCAATGTATAGAGATAGCCTTTCCGGTGTAAAGAATTGGGCTTATTTTGAGGATATTATTAGGCCTGCTTATTATAATGATGAATTTAAGTATAAGTATGACACAAAGAGATATGTCTTTGCTTTGTCCATTGCAAACCTTCAGGATATAAATAGAATATCAGGTAAGACTGAAGGGGATAAAATTTTTAAAAAGTTAGTAGATGTAGCTATTGAGAAGCTTTCAGTCAGGGGCAAGGGCAATGTTGCATTACGAGACAAAGATGCTGTAATTGTAGGTTTTATTATGGATTGTGAGAGGATAGAGGCTATTGATATTCTCTATTCAATCTATAGAAAGGTAATGGCATCAGTGATTGCCGGAGATATTACTGTTAAGCCAGAGCCATTGATCTATGGGGGACTTTACACAGAGAGAAAGGGAACCAATGTTTACCACAACATAGAGATGGCTAAGAAGATAATGACTCAGGCAGCAGACGGAGAGCATGGTCATGTGGCTTTCCTTAAGAGAGAGGATTTAATTATTCAGGAAAAGGATCTTGACAGAAAGGGTCACCTTAAAGAAGGCTTAATCTCTGTGCTAAGGTAAGGTGATGCGATGAGGGAAGATAGAATTCTGGAATCATCAGTTCTTGATATATATCATGGTCTTAGAATAGATCAGTATCTTGCAAAGAGGTTTAGTTATTTAAGCAGAAGTGCATGGCAGAAAGAAATTGAAGAAGGAAGGGTTTTGCTCAATGGAGCTAAAATTAAAGTTCGCAATAAAAAGGTTTCTCGTGGAGACATTGTATTCTATGTTCCATCATCTCTTAAGGAGCCAGAGGTTGATTTTAATTTTACAATAATATTTGAAAATGAAAATTATATTGCAGTAAATAAAAGTGGTAATATCCCAGTTCATCCTTCTGGAATTTTTTATCGCAATACACTACTCTCTGAGCTTGAAAGCAGATTTGCTACAAAGCTTTATCCTCTTCACAGGCTTGATAGAGAAACTTCAGGAGTTGTTCTCTTTGGCAAAAATGCTGCTGCTGCATCTGCTGTGCAGAGTGATTTTTCCTCTGTATCAAAGGAATATATAGCAGTTGTAAGGGGCTGCACTCCAGAGGAATGGGCAGTGGAGGTGCCCATAGGCAATGCTCGCAATTCGCTCATACAGAAAAAGCGAGAGGCATACCCCGGTGCTTTTGAAGAGGCTCTTACTCATTTTAAAAGGTTATCTACCAATGGGGAATTTTCCCTTGTGAGAGCAAATCCAGTAACAGGAAGAATGCATCAAATAAGGGTTCATCTTCTCTATAGTGGATATCCAATTCTTGGCGATAAAATGTATTCCTTTGATGAAACTATATATATTGATTTTGTAAGGCATGGAAACAGCAATGAGCTTGCACTTCGAGCTGGTTTTACAAGGTGTGCACTTCATTCTTTGAGGCTTGAGTTTTTTGACCGCTTTAACTCATGCAGCTATAATCTATTGGCTCCTTTAACAGAGGATCTGAAGGAACTTGTAGAGAATTTAGATCTAAAGTGTGAGTTTTGTTGAGATGAAAATATTCAATAGAATAAAGGATTTTTATAGCACAATGAGGATCAGAACAAAGCTTTTATTGCTTTTTATGATCTTTGGTTTTTTTATAGCTTATCTCACCTTTATTCTTTCGGTTATAACTGCATCAATTGAGTTGAGGTCAGCTGCCTTCTCAACAGTAGAGAAATTGGTTTCAAGAAATTCTTCCCCTGATGTTATTGAAAGCTTTATAGGGAAAAAATATAACAGAGCTATGATAAGTGCTATTCCATTCCTTGCTCTTGAGGGTTACCACGAGGGGGATTTACTTAATATTAAATCGATTTCTTTCTATTTATTTGAGCCTTCTAAGGATGCATGGTATATGATCTTTTTTGATAAAAATGATATTCTCATCAAAGAAGAAGTTACTGACAAAGCAGAACTTTTTGTATTGAATGAGGCACTAAAGAAAAAGACTTCTTTCAAGGATTATCTATACTGGGGGAATAATGACAGCTACTCTTTGTGGTTTAATCTCACAGGTTCTGCAGACAGGAATTTTTATTTGCTTTCAATCATAGTTCAAAGAAAAGGCATTGTAGAGATAGGAGGCATTTTTCTTATAGCTGGATCTTTTATTATATTTATTGCCTCATTTTTATCTGCAAGGATATTTTCTTATTATATGGCTATTCCTATTTTGAAGTTAAAGTCTCAGGCTTCAAGTATTGCAAGTGGAAATTTTGATTTGAGGATAGATATAAGGTCCAGAGATGAAATAGGGGAGCTTTCTCTTGCCATAAATACTATGGCTGAAGAGATTAAACTCATGATCGATGAGTTAAATTCAAGAATGAATGCAATATCTACTATGAATAAAATAGACAGAGCTGTTTTATCCTCCCTACCGAGGTTTTCTCTTGTGGAGAATGTTACAGCTATTGTGTCAGAGCTTTTTACTGATCTGGAAGTTTTTCTGGCAATGGCAGATGAGGATAACAAAAGGTATCATGTTCTTGTTGGTAATAATCTTGCAAGAAGATCAGAATCTGTAAATTCATTCTATGTGGATTTTGAAAAATTAGGGGAGGAGATTATTGCAGGGAATTATTATTTTTATTCCTTAAGCCATGAAGAGAATGAAGATGTTTTGTCTGAGCTTAATTCTCTCTTTGGGACAGAGTATTTTTACATGATGAACATTCCTATTTATATAGAAGAAACCTATGTTGCCTCTCTGGTTCTTGGAAGAGAGAAGGATGTCCCTTTTACTGATTTTGAAACAGATACATCCATTGCTATTGCAGATCAGGTGGGAGTTGCTATGAAGAGCCTTCGTTATATTGAAAGAATAGAAAGTCTGTTTCTTGGTATATTGAAGGCTCTGTCAAAGACAATTGACGCAAAGTCAAAATGGACCTATGGTCATAGTGAAAGAGTTGCTAAGTATTCCGAAGCCATTGCGAGGGCAATGAATCTCAATGATGAGTTTATTCATAATATTACAATCTCTGCAAGTCTTCACGATATAGGCAAGATTGGAGTGTCAGAGAATATACTTGATAAACGAGGAACTTTGACATCAGAGGAGTTTGGAGCAATAAAGAATCATCCAGTGGAAGGAGCAGAAATCCTTGAGGTTATTCCAGGTTATGAGAAGTTTATATCTGGCATAATTTATCATCACGAGCATTATGATGGCAATGGCTATCCCTTTGGCCTTAAAGAAGAAGAGATTCCCTTAATGGGTAGGATAATTGCAGTTGCAGATGTTTTTGATTCCCTTGTATCAGATAGGCCTTATAGAAAGGGCATGTCTGTAGAGGAGGCTAAGGAGATTTTAAAGCAGGAAAGAGGTAAAAAACTCGATCCAGCTATTGTTGATATAATATTACAGATTGTTTAGTTTTATTCAGCAGAATAAATAGGCTCCTTTTTTATAAGGATCTCTTTTATTTTTGAATCCCCTGCAGAAAAATAAACTATATGAGATTCAAGTATAGAAAACTCATTTATCCTGGCAAAGAGCTCTTTTTCGAGCTTAGGATCAAGTAAATCTGTTTCACGAAATTTTTTATTTGTTATAAATATTGCTTTCATTTTTTATCCTGTTAATCTGGCGGAGGTAAATATTCTAAATTCAATATGACAAAATATTTGAAATTTGTCCACTATTTTAAGGACTTTAATTTGATTTTTTGGTAAAGAGCCCTTGCGGGGGTGGAACTATAGCTTTTACTGCCTTAAAAAATTAAGTAACAAATACTATCCAAAAGTCAAAATTTTCGTTTACATCTTTATATTATTTTTAGTATTGACTTTTTATTAAGCTCTATTTTAAATGAAGAGTCTCTTAATAAGATAAATATTTTCCTCTTAGGATATAATATGAAAAAAAAGAGTTTTATATTTATAATTTTTACAATTTTTGTAGCCTGCTTTATTGTAGATTCCTTTGCTTATAAATTTGACTTTGTGACAGTGACAGATGTTGTCCGTAATATAAAGAAGACTTATAATGATCTAAAGTCCTACCAGGCTAATTTTCAGATAGTGTCCGAAAAGGACGGTAAAAAAACAGTCCAAAGTGGTGTTCTGAGGTTTAAGGCTACAGATAAGCTTTTGATGGAGTTTACTCAGCCTGCAAGGCAGAAGATTGTCTCCAATGGAGAGATGATGTGGATTTATATCCCTTCTCTCAATGTTGTTGCAGAGCAGGATTTAATGTCAGATTCTGGACTTTTTTCCAGCGGCTCTCAGGCAGGCCTTAATAGACTTTTTTCAAAATACCATTATCGTTTTGCATCAAAGGAAGAGCCAGAACTTATGAAGGACGGCTCAAAAATGTATACTCTTGTTTTAAAGCAAAAGGAAAGCCGCAGCGGCTATCGAACAATAAATCTATGGATCAGAGAGGATTATTTCATAGTAAAGGCTGAGGGCTTTACTTCAAGTGGAAAGAGGGTAGAGATCACTCTCTCTGATATAAAAACAAATGTAGATCTCCCAAATGGAATTTTTAAATTTGATATCCCAGCATCTGCAAGGGTAATAAAAAATCCTATGATATCCGAGGAGTAGTTCAGGTGGAAAGTATTGGTGAAAAACTCAGACAGGCCAGAGAGGCTAAAAAGCTTACATACAAAGATGTTTCTGTGGAGACAAATCTTGCTCCAACATTTATTGAGGCTCTTGAAAAAGAGGATTTTGAAAAATTTCCAAGCGAGACTTATATTCTTGGTTTTTTGAGAAATTATGCTGAATTTCTAAAGCTTGATCCAGAAGAGATGATCCAGCTATATAAGGGCTACAAAATTGGAGAGTCTGCGACTCCTCTTGAGGAATTGACACGACCAACCACATCTCCAGTTATTTTGAAACTGAGAAATTACTATGATTCATATAAAAACTATCTTTTCTTTGCAGGCATGGCCTTAATTTCTCTTCTGGTTATATGGGGTATCTGGAAGGTTTTTTCAACGGATGTTGTTATAGATCAATCAGACTCTGTTAATAAGATAAAAAAGGAATATGAAGAAAATAAAAATGTCAGCATAAAAAATATAAAGAGCCTTCAACTACTAAATGATAAAGGTTTTGCTTTAATATACGCAGGGGAGGCTGTGCAGTTTCTTGTTGATAATAAAGAGGTTGTCTTTTTCCTCAAAAGTGTAAGCGGTGATAAAATTGTTATATCTTTTCTTAATGAGGATAAGGATATAGAACTCCCTCTTGAAAAGCCTGTGACTGTTGTGGCAAAGGATTCACCAAGGGAAATTTTGCTTACACTTAAAGGTCTCACAGAAAGCAGGGCAAAGGTTATGATAGAGCTGGGCAACCAAATAGCAAAAGAGGCCCCTGCGGAGCAACAGCTTGGCTCTGATGTTAAGCCAGTAGATGGAGATAATACTCAGGTTATTGCTCAGAGTAATAAGAGCCTTAAGATAGTTCTGGAAGTAAAGTTTGTGCAAAAGTCCTTTATAGAAGTATATTTAGATGGCAATAGAAAACAAAGGGGATTTATGCCAGCAGGGACTTTCCAGAGATGGGAGGCTAATGAGAATATTCAGCTCAAGATAGGCAATGCCGGTGGAATTAAAGCAACGATAAATGGTAAGGAATATGTTTTTGGACGTGAAGGCCAGGTTGCCAATAAGACTATTACATGGAAGAAGGATGTAACAAATCCTAATCTATATCATATAGATGTTAAAGACTGGTGAGATGTGTTTGATTCAAGAAAAATTTCGTTTTATATAATTTCCCTTGGTTGCTCCAAGAATCTTGTTGATTCAGAACGCATAAATGGAGCTATGATATCGGCAGGATTTAAACCTGCCGATAATTCTGAAGAGGCAGATATTGTAATAATAAACACCTGCGGATTTATTGAGCCTGCAAAAGAAGAGTCCATTGAGGTAATATTTGATGCCATATCCCTTAAGTCCGAAGAGGGCTTTATCCCACTAAGAGAAGAGGATGAGTTTTCCAGAAAGGTTGTTGTTTTGGGATGTCTCTCCTCAAGGTATTCAAAAGAAATTGAAAATGATATTCCAGAGATAGATTTTTTATATGGCCTGCCAGATGAAAATTTTGTTCCATCAATGGCAAAGAGATTTAATATACATATCAGTCAGCCAAAAAACTCAAGAGTAAGATTATATACCCCAACAGCTTATTCATATCTTAAAATATCTGAGGGTTGTTCAAACGACTGTAGCTATTGTGCTATACCTTTAATCAGGGGAGCCCATAGATCATTTGATCCTGAAATACTACTTAAGGAAGCCGCTGATGCTGTTGCAAGTGGTGCTCTTGAGTTAAATGTTATAGCTCAGGACATTGCAGTATACAGATGGGGGAATACAAAGCTGCCAGAACTTGTAAACAGAATTTCTGAAATCTCAGATCTTATGTGGATAAGACTTCTTTATTGTCACCCTGATCATATTACAGATGATATAATAGATCTAATTGCCTCCAATAGCAAGGTTGTTCCTTATATTGATATTCCTTTTCAACATGTCAGTGAAGAAATTCTTCATGCTATGGGCAGAGAGGGTGATTCTACAAAATACCTTGATCTCATATCAAGACTCAGGGATAGGATTCCTGGTATAAGCATAAGGTCTACCTTTATGGTAGGCTTTCCTGGCGAAAAGGATAAGCATTTCCACGAACTTCTTGCTTTTTTGCAAAAGGCTCGCCTTGATAAGGTGGGCTGTTTTACTTATTCCCATGAAGAAGGAACCAGAGCCTTTTTTTTAAAGGATAACGTCTCTGAAAGAGAAAAAGAACGTAGAATGAATGAGCTTATGGCTCTGCAGGTTGAGATTTCTGAAGAGAAGATGTCTTCCTATGTAGGGACAGAACTGGATGTTTTGATTGAAGAGAAATTGGATGATAATACATATATTGGCAGAACAAAATATGATGCTCCAGAGGTTGATGGAGTTTTTTACTTGACCTCCAGAGAAAATGTTATTAATAAAATAGTGAAGTCAAGAGTTACAGATTCTATAGAATATGATCTTTTTGGAGAAATAATTTGAAGCTCACAGGTGATAAATTTAGTTGGCCTAACATAATATCTTACCTCAGGATTGTTTTAATTCCTCTTTTTATTTATTTGCTCACAATAAAGACAGCTTCAGCATGGATGTGGGCGCTCATTATTTTCGCTATAGCTTCCCTAACAGATTTCATTGATGGCTGGCTTGCCCGTAAATTAAAGCAGGAGTCTGAGTTTGGGAAGTTTATTGATCCACTGGCAGATAAATTTTTAGTAATATCTGCTCTTATTGCAATTATTGCCATAGACCCTTATTTTGAGCTCTTTGATTCCTGGATGATTCTGATAATTGTAGCCAGAGATGTATTGATAACCTTTATGCGATGGCTTGCAATAAAAAGAGGCAAACCCTTAAGAACAAGTAGATTTGGTAAGTTCAAAACTGCTTTTCAGATGATGTCCATTGTAATCATAATAATGATATACATGGTAAAAAAACTTGGCATACTGGAAACTCATCCGTCAGTGCCTTACTGGATTATGTTTGCAGTGACAATAATGACAGCCCTCTCCGGTGTAAGATATATTGTTACAAACTGGCAATTGTTTTTCCCTCAGAAAAAAGTTAAGGAGGATTGAGTGAATATCAGGGAATTTTTATATACAGGCTTTTATTCCGGGTATTCACCTGTGGCTCCTGGAACAGCTGGGACTCTTGTTGCAATGGCCATATACATTTTGATAAACTTTTTATTTGAAGGGATAGATCCAGAAATATTTCAGCTTGGCTATTTTGTCTTTGTAATGGCTGCCATATTTCCATCAGTTCGACTTGGAGATTATGCAGAAAAGAATTGCAAGGTTAAGGATCCTCAGCATGTTGTCATTGATGAAATTATTGGCTACTGGATATCTCTTCTCTTTGTTCCATTTTCTATATCGGCAGCGTTACTCGCCTTTGTGCTTTTCCGTATTTTTGATATAGTAAAGCCTTTTCCTGCTAATCAGCTTCAATCGCTAAGTGGTGGGCTTGGTATAGTTATTGACGATGTTATTGCGGGTTTTTATGCTTGTGTTTTAATGCACATAGCTGTATATTTTTTTGATTACTACAATATACTTCTTCCATAAAAGCTTTGTGCGAGGGGTTTGATGAATAAAACAAAATTTTTTATTTTAGTTTTTCTTTTGTTTTTGCCTTTTTATGCATTTTCTGCCAAAGAGGAAAATCTAAATTTAGCTCAAAAGACCTTTTCGCAAGAGGACATTCAACTCTTTGAAAATAGATTTAAAGACATTAAAGGGCATCTTGATTTTTTTAATGACAGAGCTGTGGAGTATAATGAGATACTCAAATTATACACAGAGGCGGATAAACTCTTCCGCGATTTTAAAACCTCCCCTGATGTTGGAGATGTTGCCCTTGCAAAGGAACTTCTGGAATCTAAACTCTCTATACTTGAGGAAAAGGTCAGACTAAAGTATGTATCCATAAGAAAAATGGAGATATTATACACGACCATGGTATTCTCAGGCCTTGGGATTATTATATTTATGGTAATATACTCTATTTACATGTATCTAAGGAGAAAAAAATAGCTTGGAAAGAAATTATCTCTTTAATACTGAAAAGATTAAATATGTCAAAGGAGAAAAGCCCTCTGTCCCCTGTATCCTTTGTGCTATCATAGAAGATGATCCTGCTGTTAAAAATCTCACTGTTTATAAAGACGATCTTGTTTGTGCTGCTTTAAATCTTTTCCCCTTTAATCCCGGTCATCTTATGATATTTCCTTTAAGGCATATTACCTCAATAGCAGAGCTTACTGCTCAGGAGGTGTCTCAGATGCACAATATTCTTGTGAAGGCTGTCAATATTTTGGATAGCGAGTTTGCTCCTTCTGGATATAATGTAGGTTATAATCTGGGAAAAGGTAGTGGTGCAAGTATAGATCATATTCATCAGCATATTGTTCCGCGATATGAAAACGAGGTTGGTTTTCTTGATGTTCTGGCTGGTGCAAGGGTAATTGTAAGCGATCCTGTGGCAGTTATGGAAAAATTAAAGAAACGATTTGAAGAGTGAAATTTATGAGCAATTTTTTATCTGCAAAGCTAAAGTCTGATTTTTTTTCTGTAGCAGAAATTCTCAACTTGAATGGATTTGCAGTTGATAAATCTCTTTCTGTGGTTTACCAGACATCTTTCCTTAAACAATTACTTTGTGATAATAAAAAAGATTCCTTTTTATTGGATGATCCAACTCTTGAAATTTTTAATGACTTTTTTGAAAGTGGAAAAAGCTTTTCTTCTGACAGTATATGTATTAAAATAAATAGCAGCCCCATGATTTTTAATGGAACATTGCTTTCTCTTGATAGAGATGGTGATGAGGTTATATTCTGTGTTTTGCATGATAACATGGGAATAACCATGGAAAAAAAAATGAGAAAGCTAAAGGCCTGCTGTATTTTTTCTGGAGGAGCTGTTCACGATTTTAATAATGCCCTTACTGCAGTTATGGGAAACATCTCTCTTGCAAAACTTGATGGATCAGGCAATAGAGATTTGCTGGAGCTTCTTAAAGAAGCTGAAAAGGGATCTTTAAGAATAAGAGAAATAACAGAAAAAATATCTCTCTTTTCAAGAGCAGAAAAGATAGAAAAAGAAACCTGTAGTGTTAAAGAGATTATTGTAGTTCTCCTTTCGCTGTTTAATATGAAATATGGATATGAGATTAAGGTTGATATTCATGAGGACTATAATATCTCTGGCGATAGAGAAATGCTCATAGAGGCTTTGTCCGAGATCATCGAAAATGCCTTTGAGGCAACATCAAAGGAAAATAGAGACATAGCTCTATCAGTTGTAAAGATAGATATAAATAAGGAAAATCCCTTTTGCAGTACAATAGCAGAGGGAGACTATGTGCAAATATCTATAGTTGATAATGGAATTGGCTTTGATAAAAATGACGCTAATAAACTCTGTGAGCCATTTTATACAACTAAAGAAAATAGAGATGGTTTTGGCCTTGCCTTTGCTTATGCGGTTTTAAAACGCCACAGGGGCTATATTGTTTCTCAACAAGGAAAAAGCGGCGGTTCAGTTTTTAATGTCTTTATTCCTCTTTTCTGATTTTATTCACTATTGATTCCATAATTTTTTCATTCAAAAAATGCTTTTTACCCTGCTGAAGATTTATGTTTATTATTATCTTATAATAAAAAGTATTTTTAGGAATTTGCAATTATTGCTGGATTTTATTTAAATCCTGCTTGAAAATCTCTCAAATACTTTTATTTTTTAATTAAGCTTGCACTAAGATCACTGTAAAAGTTATTACACAGGATATAACAAAATTTAGATTAAATGGGAGTGAGAAATGAAAAAGATACAGGAATTCAAGGTCGTTCCATATCTTCCAGATAAATTAAAACCTCTTCTTAAGATTGCAGAAAATTTATGGTGGGTATGGAATTTTGAGGCAATTGATTTATTCAGACGAATTGATGTAGATCTCTGGAGAGAGCTTGGGCATAATCCAATTAACTTCTTAGGCTCTCTTCCACAGAAGGCTCTTGATGCAGCAGCCGCATCAGAAAGCTTTATATCTCATATGAATAGGGTTGAGGCTGAACTGGATAGGCATCTTTCAAGAATAACATGGTATGAGCAGAATAAGGGTGATATAGAAAATTTTGTAACTGCATATTTTTCTGCAGAGTTTGGAATTCACGAGTGCATTCCCATTTATTCAGGGGGTCTTGGAATTTTAGCTGGAGATCATCTCAAGTCAGCAAGTGAGCTTGGAGTTCCTCTCTATGGTATGGGCCTTCTATATAGGTTAGGCTATTTCCGCCAGTATCTTAATCTTGATGGCTGGCAGCAGGAGCGATATCCAGAAACTGATTTTTACAATATACCCATAAGCCTTGTAAAGGGCAGCAATGGTGGTCCTGTGGTAATTGGAGTGGAATACCCGGGACGAACTGTTTATGCTCAGATCTGGAAGGTTGTAGTTGGTAAGGTTACTCTCTTTTTGCTTGATACTAATATAGATAAAAATTCTCCAGAGGATCGGGCTATTACAGATCAGCTTTATGGAGGAGACTCGGAGATGAGGGTCAAGCAGGAGATCATGCTTGGCATTGGAGGGGTGAGGGCCTTTAGAGCTCTTGGCATAAATATAACAGTTTATCATATGAATGAGGGACATGCTGCATTTCTTGCAATTGAGAGAATTAGAAATGAGATGAAAGAACATGGAATGACCTTTGATGAGGCGCATACATTTGTAACTGCAACAAATATTTTTACAACCCATACCCCTGTGCCTGCAGGGAACGATAGATTTAGCCCTGCGCTTATAGATAAATATTTTTCTCATTTTTACAGTGAATTTGGAATAGACAGCAAGCGCTTTATGGCTCTTGGAAGGGAGAACCCTTTTGATGAAGAAGAGGACTTTTGCATGACTGTCCTTGCCATCAAAACAGCCTTTGCATGTAATGGTGTTTCTAAACTTCACGGTGATGTTTCAAGAAAAATGTGGAATAGAATCTGGCCCAAGCTCCCATCCCATGAGGTGCCAATTGGACATATAACAAATGGTGTGCAGACTCTATCATGGACATCAGATGAGATGATGAGGCTTTTTAATAGGTATTTAGGCCCAGGATGGATTGATAATCCTGCATCCCGTGATATATGGAAAGGAATTGATAATATTCCAGATTCTGAGTTGTGGAGATGCAGAGAAAGATTACGGGAGAGGTTAGTTAGCTTTGCAAGGAAAAGACTTCATGCTCAGCTTATTGCTCGAGGGGTTCCTCTTAAACAGGCTTCAGTTGCAAGTTCCGTTTTAGATCCAGAGGCTTTGACAATTGGATTTGCAAGGAGATTTGCAACTTATAAAAGGGCAACCTTGCTATTTAAGAATTTAGATAGACTCATGTCTATATTACTTAACACAAAAAAACCTGTGCAGATTGTGTTCTCAGGTAAGGCTCATCCACGTGATACACAAGGTAAGGAATTTATAAAAGAGATTATACATGTCTCCAGAGATGAAAGACTCAGAAAAAAAATTGTCTTTCTGGAGGATTACGATATCAACACTGCACGCTACATGATTCAGGGTGTTGACCTCTGGCTTAACACTCCCATAAGGCCAAAAGAGGCCTCTGGAACAAGTGGTATGAAGGTGGTTGTCAATGGTGGCATTAATGTAAGTGTTCTTGATGGCTGGTGGGATGAGGCTTATAATTCAGCAAATGGATGGGCCATAGGAAACGGAGAGGTTTATGAAGATCAGTCCTATCAGGATGAGGTAGAAAGCCTTGCTATTTATAATCTCCTTGAGGAAGAAATTATTCCATTGTTTTATTCCAGAGGAGAGGATGGCCTTCCCTATGGCTGGCTTGGAAGAATAAGAGAATCAATGAAGACAATAATCCCTGAGTTCAACACAAATCGTATGGTAAAGGATTATGCTGAAAAGTATTATTTTACTGCTCATAAAAATTTTATTAACTATCTCAAGGATGATTTTCATATTTCCAGAGAGGTTAGTCATTGGAAGGAAAGAATTAAAAAGGTATGGTCAGATGCAAAAGTCATTGACATGAACATGGAGGCAAATCAGGAGGTGACTGTTGGAAAAACAATGAAAGTTACTGCAAAAATCAATTTAGGCAGACTTGATCCAGCAGATGTCCTTGTTGAGCTTTACTTTGGCTCTGTTAATCAATATGGAGATATTTCCGATGGTGCATCTACACCTATGTCTCCAGTCTCTTCAGAGGGAAATGGTATATGGACATATACAGGTCAGATGTTATGTTTACAGTCAGGACGTTTTGGATACAGTGTAAGGATTATTCCATTTAATAAAAATGCACCAAGAAAGTTTGATCCTGAGCTTCCTATTACATGGGCATAGAGATTTAAAATTGGGAAAAAAATACAGTAATTACTCCTAAATATAATTTTTGGTGTAAAATTAAAAAAATATTATCCCGAAGCCTTCTGCGGCGGGGATAATAGAGTATTTTTATTTTAAAAAAAGTTGAGGAATAAATACTGAAAAAAAATATTTAAATATGTTTGACTTATTTTAAAAAGATTTTATAAATGTTTTTACATTCTTGCCATAAGTAACGACAGTTAAGCTGTCGTTTCTTCTTTTTGACTCTATAGATATGACTGTTGTTGAATTATAGTTATTTTTAAATTAAAGGGATTGACTTTATTTCTCAGGGTGAATTATGGATCAGAGCTATATAGAAAAAGAGGATTGCACAAGGAAGTGTGTTGATAAAATCAGAGATTCCCTTCAAAAAAAGAAACTAAGTGAGGGGGACAAAAAAGAAGAAATAGATTTTCTCCTGAAAAGGTTGTAATTGTAAACTACTCTTTTTCCTGTTTCTTTTGAGAATTTTTCCACATCTGAAGTGATTGGCGATAGTAATCAAAAGGCGGTGGTGTTAATTCCATATCCCCAACAAGAACCTTTCTAACCCATCGCCTTTCTGTCTGTTCACATATATCTTTTATATTTCTTCCTGTAAGCCCAGAAGATCTTATTCCAAGGTGATTACATTCTTCGTCTGAGAGATGTTTTGCATAGTTAGAAAATATTGATGACCGCTCTTTTTCATCCGGGTAAGGGAATTGAATTATCTGATCGAATCTGCTTATAAGTGCTCTGTCTAAGTCCTCCATCCGGTTTGTTGCACCTATAACAATGGTTTTTTCTATGCTGTTAATTCCATCAAGCTTTCTAAGTAAAACTGACAGAATTCTTCTGGTAGCCTCAAACATATTGTTGTCCCTTGATCCAGCAAGAGAATCTATCTCATCTAAAAATATTATTGCACCACCAAGCATCTCGCAGAGATCAAATATCTCTGACATATTCTTTGATGATTCGCCATACCATTTTGACATTATAGACTCAACAGGAACATAAACCAGAGGAACATTGCTTTCATGGGCTATGATCTTTGCAGCTGTTGTCTTACCAACTCCAGGAGGCCCTTCAAATAGCACAGCCTTTGGCAGATTATTTTCATAGGTCTTACGGGTCAGGTGAGCTATTGATTTATATATCTCTGGATTTTTAAGTGGTAAAATTATGGACTCCTTAATTTTTCTTTTAACCTCATTGTATCCTGCGATGTAGTTCCAGTCAGGAGTATTGAGGCTTTCAAGTATGGAAGCTCCAAGCTCAAGGAGTCTTTTATCTGGATTGAATGATGAGTCTTTATGGAGGCATTTAAAAATTCCTGTTACGGAATTTATTTCTTCCATTGTTAGATCACCCTTTTTGGAAAATTCAACAAAGGGGTTTATTAGAGAAAAAAAATCCACCTTAAAATTGTCAGTTATATTTTCTGTCTTGAATATATTGCGGTTGAGGCTCTGGAAAGAGTAATGCCCCTTTTCAAAGGAAATTATTCTAAAATTTTCAATATGCCGCTTAAGAAGTTCCAATGAGTCAAAGAGCATGTAATCTGTAAGAGGGGGAATTGAAAATTTTATTTTTGTGCAGGCCTTTAAAAATTCGATGGAGAGATTAAAAGAGCTATTTGATCTTTCTATAAATTTATTAATCTCTGATTCTACTATTTCTTTCATCCTCTCAAAGGGGATTAAATTTTCTTCCATGATTTTTCCTTGAAACAAAAATTAAAATATAAACTTTAATCTTAAGAGTTTGCGGTCTTTTTCTCTAATCTGAGTAAAATCCTCATTCCAGTCAAAGGATATTATGACAAGGTAAATAAAGTTCTCTTTGAGTTTTGTAATCTCTATTTGTTTATTCCCTGAGTCATAATCTATTAAAAAAGAGATCTCTCTTGTGCATATAGTATAATTTTCAATTTTCTCTGTACTGTTAAAGCTATGATCAGAATCATCTGTATAATACCAGACCTGTGGGGTTTCTGTAGATATATAAAGCGCCTTTGACTTGTTGAATGGTTCTTCGTCAATTGCTGTCTTTTTAAATCCCCTTAAGGAGTTCACCTGGTGTCCGCTTAGTGCATTGTTAAATGTCTCTGATGAAAGAGAGGCATTTAGCATAATACTGCCAGGTTTAGAAAATCTCACCACAATGGAAAAGGGCATTTTCCTCAATTCAACTGTGGACTCTGAAATAGGAAGAAGAAGCCCTTCTTGCTTAATAAAAATTTCGGGAACAGGAGAAACAGTATTTTTTGTATCAACATCTGTGCTGCTACAGGATATCAGTAAAAATAGATGAATAAAAATATATAAAATCCAACAAAATCTTTTCATTTTAGAGTTTCCCGTTATGTTGCAATTTTAAATTAGTCTATATAAAGCAGAAGAGTTATTATTTTTATTATCATGTCTAATATTTTGTGTCATCTTCTTTTTATATGTTTCACGGAAAAAATAATTAATTTTTTTACTAAAAGATATATAGTCATAAAAAACACTATCCCCGCAAGACAATAAATAATTGATTCATAGCTTAATGAGATTGATGCTGTGAAGTCCTTCCATGTTTCTTTTGCTATTGTTATATCTATATTCTTTATGAATGTCAGAAGTTTATTGATGCCTGATGAGTTATGCAGGCTGTTATATGCCTGATTGAGATAGTCAAATCTCTCAAGATTCTCCTCCATGAGCTTACCAGAAGATATAAATTCCTTTACCCCTGAGTTCAGGTGAAGACTTATATATTCATTAAGGCTTTTGCCGCTTTCCTCTGCTGCCAGCTTATATTTTTTTATAATAAGTCCCAGTTCCTCAAGATGGCCTCCTAACCTTTGAGTGTATTGAACCATAAAGGAGGGAAGCTGCATAAATACGAGTCCACCTGCAAAAGCAATGGCTCTATCCAGAAAAGCCTCAATAAATCTGGCAGGAGCAATTAGAATCTTTTTTATCATGGAACTATCCTGTTTTTATTAACGGTTTCTGAATCCATAATACATGTGGCAAGTATGCCACCTCTTATATTATAAATAGTTTTTACAGAGAGGAATTCTGGATTTAATAGATTGTGCAGATCTCTGTATATTCTATCAGTTGCCTGTTCCTGATATATGCCAACATTTCTAAAGGACATAAAATAGTATTTCAATGACTTAAGCTCTACAATTTTTTTATTTGGGATATAGTCTATTTCAACATGAGCAATATCAGGAAGACCTGAGAATGGGCATACAGCACTGAACTCGTCAGTTTCGTATTTTATTTTTTGTGGCAATCCTTCATATTCAATGGCTTCAAGAAAATCAGTCCTTATGGATGATTCATCTTCAAATTCAAAAATTCGCCCTTCAGCAACTGGCATAAAAACCTCTTTAATATTTTTTGTAGATTTAATTACTTGCAAATATTTATTGCCTTTGTTGATAGTAATTAAGTAGCAAGAAATAGTCAAGTAAATTCAATTTTACAGAGGATAGCCTATGGAACTTGTCAGGGAAGAATTAAAAAAGATTAGCCATTTTCTTGTAATACTTGCTGGGCTTTACATCGTAAATTTTATTTTTAATATGATGTATGATTGGGGTGGAGTTTCTGTAATTGTCCGGGTGTATATAATGGTTCTTTCTTGCTATGTTGTATATAATTTTTCCCAGATAGATGTGGAGCATGAAAAAGAGCTATATCGAGAACAATATGGGACATTGGGAGTAATCTATCTTTTTATCCTGGTGAGATTTTTCCCTTTCTTTTTTATTTATATAATGACTTTGATTTTTGCTTTAATTAATTATGCAGGTTCAACAGATTGGCCCTATGATACATTGCTTAGATTGCTTGATGGAAGATACTCCAATACAGTCATATATGCTCTTTTTCTTTTTATAATCTTAAGGCTTAAAATACCCCCTGGGATCTCCATTCCACTTTTTCTTTCTGTTTCCATGCTATATTTTTATACAGATAAGCTTTTGTATAATATATTCGATCCTGGTTTTGGCATATCTGTCATAAAGACAGCTAAGTTTATGGTCTTTTTTTGTATACTTATATATGGTTATTCTAAAAACAGGTTACGAACAATTCATGCACTAATGGCTGGCATGATCGCAGGTCTTGTATCTTTTACTTTTATAGTAGGTATTTTTTTCTCAGTATTTTATTTTAGTGATAAATCTACCAAAAGCTATTCCTTTTCAGCACGGACACTGCTTAAATATGGCTTTAGCTCTATCTTTACGGATTATGAGACTTCAGTAAAAAACCACAAGTTTTACAGTGATATTTCTGATCTTATAGTTTTTTCAAAAAAGTTTGGCTATGAGATAAATATGCCAGATAATCTCTGGATTGATTTTATTTTATATGGCAAAGGGACCTACAGCGAGGATGTTGTTTCTTATCTGTTGGACAGGAAGATTTTTTTAGACTTTAATCTTGTGGCAGATGTAGTTAGAGGTTTTTCAGAGGAGTCGCCAGAGATTTTATTAAATAGTAAAAAGTTCAAAAGTTATTTTTCTAATTATTATGATATCCATGAAAACGATTTTTATAGCTTATATAAAAATGGGAATATCCATCTTAAGAAATTCATAATAGATTCACTGGCATACATAAAAGATTATAGGTCGTTGATATTTCTCATAGACAAGTTAACAGATGTTAATGTAGCATTGGCAGAAAGAGCCTATGACTCTCTTAAAAAAATTACAGGTTATAATCCTGCCAGAGAATATGGGAAGCCTTATTATGATGTAGATGTTATAGAAAGCTTTAGATCTTATGCCTCAAAGATTAAGTCTAAAGGCTTTTAGAGTAAGAGCAAAGAGAAGAGACAGGGCATTGCTCGCAAAGAGGCCCCCTTGCTTTGCATAGCACCCTGCCGTGTTTTATAAATAGGAGATGAGTTTTTAGCCATTTATCTTTGGGAATTATCTTTTGTAGATCAGACTCTATATGATCTGGTTTTGTATGTTCTGTAAGTCCAAGCCTCTGGGAAATTCTTGACACATGTGTATCAACTGCAATTGCAGGGATACCAAAACCAATGGAGAGAATAACATTTGCAGATTTGCGTCCAACTCCAGGTAGCTTTATCAAATCCTCTTCTTTTTCTGGCAGGAGACAATTATATTTATTCACCACCTCTCTGGCTAAATGAACAATATTTTTTGCCTTTGTGTGATAAAAACCTGTGCTTTTGATAATTTTTTCTATGTCAGATATTGAGGCACTGGCAAGTGTTTTAAAGTCAGGAAATTTGCTAAATAGCTCAGGTGTTACAGAATTTACCTGTTTATCAGTGGTTTGAGCAGAAAGCACCACGGCTATTGATAACTGGTATAGGTTTTCAAAGTGCAGATCTGGGGAAACTTTCCCATAAAACTTTTCTAATTTTGCTAAAATTGAAAGAGCCTTTTTATCTTTGTTCATTGGCAATTACCCTGAGTATTTCAAGAGCCCTATCAAGAGCCTTACCTCTGTGACTTATCTGATTTTTTTCTTTCATGGTTATCTCTGCCATTGTCTTATTAAATTGTGGCAGAAAAAATATAGGATCATATCCAAAACCATATTCTCCCGATGGTTCACGGGCAATTGAGCCTTCGCATGTTCCTTCTACTGTAAAATCTCTTCCATCTGGCAGGGCTATCGCTATGGAGCATACAAATCTGGCTCTTCTCTCATCATCTGGCACTTCCAATAGTTTTTTTAAAATAAGCATATTCCTATCATTGTCTGTTGCATCTTTGCCGCCGTATCTTGCAGAAAGGACTCCTGGCTCTCCATTAAGTGCATCTATAACAAGACCAGAATCATCAGCAAGGGCAGGTAGCTTTGTTAAATCCCTTATAGTCTTTGCTTTTTTAAGAGCGTTGCCAGAGAAGGTATCAGCATCTTCAATAATTTCTGGAATATCAATAAGCTCATGAGCTGGAATTATTTCAAGGTTCTCAACAGAGGAAAATTTTTCTTTAATCTCTGCTATTTTGTTTTTGTTAGATGTGGCAATTACAAGCTTCATTTTACCTCTTTAGTGAAAGTATTTGCTTTGTTATTCTCGATGCTGATAGTTTTTTTGAGATAATATTTTTGAAAATAACATTTTATTTTATGTTGAATTTTTTTTAAAAACTATTAACTTATTAAATATAGATGTTACAAATTTAATATAAATATTATTGTAAAGTTATGGAAAAAGGTAAAATAATCTGGTCTCGCAATCTTTTATATTGGGCGTGGAAGATATTTATTCCAAACCTAATTCTTGCTATATATATATTATCAATTATATGTTTTAGAGAAGATGTTTCTGGCTCAAGTTGCCTGCTTATTATTATAGGTATGCTTGTTTATTTTTTTGTAAGGCTTTATTTTTATTATTACAAAATTGGTTTTTTTCTATGGAATAATGTTCAAAATTTACGGGAAGTAATAAATGAGTTTAAAAAGGGTAGATTTACCGTAAATGAAACCATAAATAACTCTGTCAATATTTCTCCAGTGCTCCAGGATCTTCTTGGTATTGGCAAGCAGTTTGATCTCTTGCTTTCATCGCAGGATGCAGAGTTGAAAAAATTCCATGAGATCTATAGCAATATTATCAATTCCATGAATTCATCCTTCATAGTTCTTGATCGAGAAGAAAAGATAGTATATGCCAATGAAGGTTTTTGCAAAAAGTTTCATGTGGATCAGGAAAGAATAATAGGCAAAAGTCTGAATTCTGTTTTTTATTTTGTAAACACAAGACTTAAGATGGGAATTTCTCAGATATTGCAGGGCAATAGCAAAGAGGATGTTATCTTAAAAAATGTCCACCTTATGTCTATTCATAGAAAATCAATAATCTCTGACATAAAGATCTCTTATATGAAGGTGGGTGATGATTTTCAGATAATAGTCATAATAGATGATATAACAGACAGATTCAGCAAGGATTATCATGCTTCGATTTTATCTCATCTGTCTGAGACCCTTGGGGATGAAACTGGCATAGAAACTACTTATTATAACATTCTTGTTGGTGTAACCTCTGGCTCTGGCCTTGGATTTAACAGAGCTATGCTCTTTATGGTTGAGGATGATTCCTTAAAAGGAAAAATGGCTGTAGGTCCAGACTCCTTTGATGAGGCTATTGAGATCTGGAATTCCCTTGGTTCAAGTGATAGTGATTTGCTTATCCAATATCCAATGGAAATTAAAAGGGGTGAGCTGCTCAGGAGGGTTCTGGATTATAATGTAAAATTATCAGAAGAGAATATATTTACCAATGCTGTTAAAAATAAAGAGAGATGTCACATAAAAAATGCCTGGAATGACCCAAGAGTTGATGATACCATAAGGCATTTTTTGGAAGTTGATGAGTTTATTGTCATGCCAATGGTCTCTTCTGGTAAGGCAATAGGAATTATTGTGGCAGACAATAAGTATAACATGACAAGCATTTCTCAGCAAAGCATAGAATTATTGGCCATATTTGCATATCAGGCGGCTTTCCTTGTGGAAAACTATTTAAATCTTATATCCGTAAAAAGAGAGATGAAAAGGCTTGAAGAGAGGCAGGAGGCAATTGTTGAATCAGAAAAAATGGCTGCTGTTGGTAGAATAGCCTCTCACATAGCTCACGAAATACGCAATCCCCTTGTGACCATGGGGGGCTATGCCAAGCGAATACTAAAAAATATTGAAGGTGATGAGGTGGACTTAGGTAAAATTGAGAAGTCAGCTGATATAATTCTCAAGGAATCTGAGAGGCTTGAAAAGATTCTTTCCAATGTAATGGATTTTACAAAACCTGCTAAATACATAAAAGAGTTTCATAACATAAATATAATAATCAAGGATACTCACAGGCTTTTAAAGAATTTACTCCTTGAAAAGAATATTCAGGTTGAGCTCAACCTTGATGAGAATTTGCCCGAGGTCCAGTGTGATTTCAATCAGATGAAGCAGGTATTGTTGAATCTCTTCCAGAATGCAATTGATGCAACTCCATCTGGAGGTAACATTACAGTAAGCACTGACTTTGATGAGAAAAACATATACATAAAAGTTGCTGATTCTGGCACAGGTATACAGGCTGAGGATGTTGAGGTAATATTTGAGCCTTTCTTTACAACAAAGATAACAGGAGTTGGTCTTGGACTTGCAAATGTCAAAAAAATAATTAAGGATCATAGGGGGAAGATCTGGGCAAAAAATAAAGATGAGGGAGGTGCTGAGTTTTCAATAAGATTGCCTATTCCTTCACTTGAGAATAAAATTAATGAAGCAAAGGAGGTTTTTTGATGGCAAGAATACTGATAGTAGAAGATGAAGAAAATTTGAGGGAGCTTTATGCAGAGGAATTATCTGAGTCAGGTTATGAGGTTGAAAAAGCTCATAATGGAAAGGATGCTCTTAATCTCATAAACAAGAAGGATTTTGATATTGTTCTCATGGATATAAGGATGCCAGAGATGGACGGTATAGAGACTCTCGGCAAGATAATTACCATGGAAAAGAAAATACCTGTTATAATCTATACAGCCTATTCAAATTATAAGAGCAATTTTATGACATGGACAGCAGATGCCTATCTGACAAAGTCGTCGAATCTTGATGAGCTTAAGGCAAAAATTGAGGAGTTGCTTGCAGCAAAAAAGTCTCAAGGAAGATAGGTGCACCTGGATGTGTCTGATTCCCAGACTGTTACAGATTGAACCCTGAGGCCCTCTCTAAGATTGTTGAGTTTTGTCTGAGCTTCTGTTGCGATGAATTTTGCTATATTTTCGGAGCTGGGGTTTTCTTTATCAAAGGGCGCTATATCATTTAGATTTTTATGATCAAGATAGGTAGTTATTTCTTTGAGTGTTTTTTTTAGATCCTGAAAGTCTATAAGCAGACCAATATCATCAAGGGTATTGCCTTCAACACTTAAAACTACTCTCCAGTTATGACCATGGATATTTTCACATTTGCCTCTATATCCCCGTAATTGATGAGCAGAGGCAAAGGTATCTTCAATTGTAAGTATAAACATATATCCTCCTAAATGAATGCAGCCAGTGTTTTTGTTATTCTTTCAATCTCTTTTTTTGAGAGAGAAGGGTATATTGGAATAGAATAAAGTTTTTTAGAAAGCCTATCGGAATTTGGATAATCAAATCCCTTAAGGCCAAGCATCTCATGATTTGGCCTGGCAATGAGTTTTTCTATTTCTATAGCATTTTTTTTCCAGTATTTTTCTACCCTGTCAGAGGGTGCATCGAATATGACAGGAAAAGATTGATATGCAGCAGTCTCACTATAGGGCATAAATGGCTTGTGAGTCGTGATCCTTATGGCTTCATAATATTTAAGCGCTATTTCTCTTCTTCGCTTTATGAAATCTTTTAGCTTAAGGATCTGGGATATTCCCATGGCAGCCTGTAGATCTGTAAGAGTAAAATCAAAGTTAATATTGTCCGTTGAATTGCCCCGGAGATCTCTCATTGTAGAAAAATACCTTGAGTTATTTGTCCAGATAGCTCCTCCATTACCTGTGGTTATTATCATTGATGGCGCAAAGGAAGCTACTGCAAAGGTAAAATGAGAGCCCGCAGGCTTTTCATTATACTCTGTCCCAATTGAGTGAGATATATCAGCAATAATAGGAATATTGATATCCTTGAATTCCTCACTGTCAATATGAAAGCCAGCAATATCTCCAAGGACTATTGCCTTTGTCTTTTCGGAAATTCTTTCTTTAATTTTTGCTGCTGATGGAAATATTGAGTTTTCTTCAGTGTCGATAATAATGGGCTTCCCTCCTGTTAGTATTAGTGCACTTACAGGGGCGTGGTCAAAAAATGATGGTATTATTATTTCATCCTCCTCTTGAATCTCAAGGGCCTTAAAAATGAGTATGTAGCATGAGACAAGAGAATTTAGCGCAAGGGAATATTTTATTGAAGTTATTTCGCTGAGCATTGCTTCAAAGCTTTTAACAGTGCTTCCTGTTGCAAGTTCATCATGGATCATACAGTCAAGAACACTTTCGAGCTCTTTTCTGGTTATGGTTGGTTTGCTTGATACAATCTTCATTAGTGCCTCAGACTTTGAGAATTTATCTTCTGTAAATTACGAAAAATTACTCTGATAGGTCAAGGATTTTTGTGACATAAAAAAATAAAGATAAAGCAAAAAGATAAATATTCCGATATAATAAACAGGTGTTTGTATATTCGGAGGTTTGAAAATGAGAAAGATGTTCAAGGGCATAACTATTCCTGTTATTTTTGCAATTATTGCAGTGATTCTTTCTGGATGCACACCAGGTAAGGCGCAAACCAAGGGTAATGACTATAAGGGGAGTTTTGAAACTGAGGAATTCGAGGCTTTTGACAATGGAGAGGATGAAATCCCATCATATAACAAAAAGGTTTCTTCCACAGAAAAATCTCCTGCAAGAAAAGATTATGACAACAATATCGCAAAGATAAAAAGAGACTATGACAGGGAAGATTCTTATTCTGATTATGAAAATGAAAGAGGGCGTGGAAAGTCTTCAAATGATTCTTATGGCATTTCTGAAAACTTTTATCAGAAGGGGATGGCTTCCTGGTATGGAAGGGAATTCCACGGTAAGGTAACAGCCTCTGGCGAAACCTTTGATATGTATGATATGACAGCAGCTCATAAAACTCTACCCTTTGGATCTATAGTTGAAGTAAAAAATCTTGAAAATGGGAAAACAGTGAGACTCAAGATAAATGATAGAGGCCCTTACAGAGGCAATAGGATCATAGATGTTTCTTATGGCGCTGCAAAAAAATTGGATATGGTAAATGCTGGCGAGGCAGCTGTTGGAATTAATGTCATTAAGATGGGAAGCAATGAAGCTCAGGTGAGATCAAAATATGTTGAACCTGTCTCAGAGGAGGAATATCCAGAGAGAAGAGTAAAAAGCTCTGACTATTCAGATAACTATTCAAGTGGTGATTACAAACTTCAGGCCGGAGCCTTCTATTCTCGAAATAATGCAGAAAGTCTTAAAAAGAGAATAGAGTCAATTACAGATAGGCCTGTGCGCATAGTTCAGGATGGAGATTTCTATAAAGTCAGAGTTGAGGGCATAAGAAATAAATCTGAAATGAATAGAATCAAAGACTCCTTAAGCAGTGAAAATATTTCTTCTTTTACTGTTGAATGATTGATTGAAGATAGATTTTAAATTTAAAAAATCCTCCCTGATTTAGGAGGATTTTTTTCTCTACATTTGACCTTTGTAAAAATTTTTTATATATTAAAAGTGAACGGTAATGTCCCATAGAGTGTGTAAAAATGCTTGAAAGAAGCATTGTACTCCTACCAGATAATAAAGACTTTAGCAAAAATATTTATTACAGGAGGAGCACAATGCTACAACCAAGGTATACATATGGAGAGAATAATTGCAACAATAATTTGTTAGTAAGTCGGTATGAAGAAATTGTACAGCAGTATGAAGATCCCATACGAGCAATGGTACACAGGACACTGGAAGTATATATTGAGAAAGCATTTGAAGAATTTATTGGGGGTAACATAGGGAAATACCTACATCGAGCAGGCGATGGGAAGATAGTCAAGGAATATCGCAATGGCTATAGGTATATGAAACATTGTAGCATAGGGATGCTACCATTAACGGGAATTCGCATACCCCGTAACAGGGCAGGAGGATTTAAGCCTGAGATACTCAGACATATACGAGAACATATAGGCAAGATAGCAGTGTTGGTAAGTTCACTGTATATCAATGGGTTATCAACCCGGAAGATACGGCGTAGTTTGGAGCGGGCAGGCATTACACTTCCTGGAGTATCGAAAAGTAGTGTAAGTCGAGCAGTAAAACAATTAGTCCAGGAGTACATTGCCTGGATAAACAGGCCAATAACTCGGAAATTTATATACATTCAGGTAGATACTGTATATATTTCACTGAAACAATGGAGAAAAACACGATTAGGAGTTATGATAGCCATAGGGGTTGATGAAGATGGGCACAAAGAGGTGTTGTATTTTCGGATAGGGACAGAGAAGACAATTCAGAGTGATGAATTATTTCATAATTTGATTAAGCGTGGATTAGATGTGAATGCAGTACAATTAGTGACAACGGACGGTGCACGAGGTCCTATTCATTCCATTATGACAATCTTTGGTGAAAAGAAATTACAACGGTGTACGGTACATAAGACGGAGAATATACTGAAGAAATGTCCTAAGAATGTGAAAGAAGAACTGAAGGCCAAATTGCATCGGTTATGGAACAGTACAACGAGGCTTGAAGCGGAAGAATTTCTGAAAGAGATATGTGTTGAATATAGTGCAAAAGCGCCGAAAGCTATTAAATGTTTAGTGGAAGATAAAGAGCATCTTTTGAGATATTTTGCATTTCCTATAAAGCATAGGAAAACAATACGGAACACAAATTTGATTGAGCGAGTAATACGAGAAGTGAGGAGAAGGACAAAGGTGATGGATAATGTGATTGAAAACGAGTATAGTGTATATGCGTTGATGACAGGAATATTTCAAGAGCAGAATGAACGATGGAATAAGAAAAGTCATTGGAGTAGTAAATAATTTTTATGTTTCTGGTAGGATTACACACTAAATTGGACTTGACCAAAGTGAACATAAATTTTAAATTATTCAAAAACAATATTATTTTTGGGAGGTTTTATGAAAAATTTTTTTGTAAAATGGGGAGCTTTTTTATTGTTTTGTGCACTGTTTTTTTCAATGGTTGAGCTTTCTGCCGCCTCAAAGGATGAAGTAAAGGCTATGGTGAAAAAGGTTGAAGCTTATTATAAAGCTAATGGTAGAGAAAAGACTTTTGCTGAAGTCCAAAAGGATAAGGGGCAGTTTGAGAAAGGAGAATTGTATGTCTATATCTTTGACATGAATGCCACAGTGCTTGCTCACCCTAAGTTGCCCAGTTGGGTTGGTAAGAGCTTTATAAATTTAAAAGATGCAGATGGTAAATTTTTTATAAAGGAAGCACTGGATAAGCTTAAAACCCAAAAGGAATGCTGGATTAACTATAAATGGAATAATCCTGAGACAAAAAAAATAGGCCTCAAGCATGGATATTTTTTGAAGGTCGATGATTTTGTCTTAAGCTGTGGTATCTGGGAATAAAATTTTTAGGCATTCTATCAGAGAATAACAAAGGGGAGAGTTAGTAGATGTTTGTATTTTTCAAAAATAAGATTAAAAATCTGCCAATAAAATACAAGGTTATGATTTTACCGGCAATTGCCATTATATGTATTCTGTTGTCTGGAATAATAATAACCAGTGGCGTAATAAAACAGAACAATATCTCAAACGAAATTTTTTCTGATAGAATGCCTCTTGTTCAAGAAAGTGGTTATATTGTAAATTCAGTTAATACAGTAAATGCCAATATCTATAGATATTTTATGATGCGTCTTGCAAACTATGACTCAAAGTCTGCAGAAGAAAAGCTACCTGAGCAATGGACTATTTTAGATAAATGTCTTTCTTCTCTTGAAAATATGGGGAAATTAAAAGAACTTTCTCCAGAGGAAAAAAAAATAATAGAAGAGTCTTTTTCCAGCATGAAGGAATACAAAGAAAAGGCCTATGAATCTGTGACAACTGCTGGTTATGATATAAATACAGGTATGGTTTTGATGCAGATTTGTGATGATCAATATAAAGTTTTAAGCGATAACTTAACTAAGCTTTCAGAACTTCAGAATTCAAGAATAGACTCCAAAATTAAAGAAGCTAAAAGTGGTATGCTTTTTTTGTCTGCTCTTACTGTAATACTCATTGTAAGTTCGCTGGTAATAACAGCAATTTTTTCTATGATTATCTCTGGTTTTATTGTTTTTCCTATAAAGAGATTAGCCAAAATTTTAAAAGAGGTGTCTCAAGGAGATGGAGATCTGACAGTTCGCATAGAGGTTAGAAGTAACGATGAAGTTGGAATGATGTCGAAGTATTTTAATATTTTTGTGGAAAAAATGCATGAGATTATAAAAGATGTAAAAGAGTCGGCAAATTTAGTCTCCGCTTCTTCCTCTGAGATTTCATCAACAATCACGCATTTCTCTGACAATGCACAATCTCAGGCAGCTTTTGCTGAGGAAATCTCTGCATCAGTTGAAGAGATATCAGCAAGCGTAAGTTTAATTGCAGAGCGTTCTGATCAGCAATATGAGAGTATGAAAAGTCTTTTTTCAAAACTTATGGATCTTGGGAAAGTTATTGATGAGATGGGGATTAAACTCTCTGATACATTTGAACTTTCAAAAAGAATGTATAATGAGGCTAACGCAGAGTGGAGCACAATAAAAGTAATGTCTCAGAGCATGGAAAAGATAAGTCAGAGCTCAAAGGAGATGATAAATATAGTAAACATAATAAATGAAATTTCAGAGAAGATAAATCTTCTTTCTTTAAATGCTGCTATAGAAGCAGCAAGGGCTGGCGAGGCTGGTCGTGGATTTGCTGTTGTTGCAGATGAAATTTCAAAACTGGCAGATCAAACAGCCTCAAGTCTTAATGATATAACACGACTTATTCGTAGCAGTGAGGAGGAGGTTACCTCAGGGCTCAGCAATGCTGAGATTACGATGAAAACTATAGGTTCATTGCTTGAGGGAGTGACATCAATCTCATCTATGATAACAACTTTGAATGACTATATGACACAGCAAAAGGAAAGTAATGGAGAGGTTAATAGAGAAATTCATACCTTGAGGGACAGAACAGAGGAGGTAAAAATTTCTCTTGCAGAACAAAATGAAGCCATGAAAGAAATTCTTCAATCAATAACAAGTATTAGTTCTATAAATCAGGATACCGCATCAGGGGCAGAGGAAATGGCTGCAAGTTCAGAAAGCTTAGCAGAACTTGCAGCTAAGCTAAAGAGTAAGGTTGATTTCTTTAAGGTATAACTTCTTTAGCTTTTGATGTTTTCCCTGAGTTTTCTCAAAAATTTTACCATCTCATCATAGTCTCTGTCTTTTATAATATGAGTTAGATATGAGAGCTGTTGATTTATGCTCTCAATTTGTTTTAAGGTATAGGGATTGAAAAGAATCTCAGATACTAAGTAGTCATCTTCAGAGAGAAGTCCCTTTGCAATTTCCATATGCTTTCTAAAGGTTGTTCCAGGTGCATCAATTTTTTTCATGCAGGCTGCAAATACAAGGGATGAGGCAAAGGGAGTGCTTAGAGAATAAGCAGTTATCTGATCATGCTCCTGGAATGTATATTCATAAATGTTGAGTTTAACTCGATTGAAGAGATCATGGAAGAATTGTTTCCCCTCAGGATCTGATTCAGATATTATTATGGCATTTTCTTTGCTAAGATCTCTCACATTGCCAAAGGTAGGGCCAAACATTGGGTGAGTAGAGGCAAACCTTTTTCCGGATTTTTTGTAATAATCTGCAAGGCCATTTTTAACTGAGGCAATATCCGAGATTATACAATTGTCGGATATATAGGGCATTATCTCATCAAAGGCCTCTTCTGTCTTTTGAAGGTTTACACAGTTTATAACCATATCTGGATTAAAATCCTTAGCCTCTTCGATCTTCATGAAGCGCTTTATATTTATAAAGTGCTTCAGGTTTCTTGGATTTATATCAAATACAGCAACATCATGATCAAAGCATAACTCCTCAGTAAGCCAGCTTCCCATCTTCCCTGCGCCAAGTATTAATATTTTCATTATAGTTCTCCTTTCATCATATCTTCAGTTACAAAAATTTCATTATAACAGCCCAGTAGCTTTAGCCCCGATGTTACACCCTCTGCCTGTTTGAGAGCATCAATGACTACAGGGTCAGAATCAGAACCGTCAAAGTCCAGAAGGAATGAATATTGCCCTGGCTCTGTGGGTATTGATTCAATCCTTGTGAGATTTATTCCAGCCCGTGCAAAGATCTCGAGAGTATTAAATAGAGTTCCAGATTTATGCTCTGTGGTGAATGTTATGGAGCATTTATTCCCATGATCAAATTTTCTTTCTTTTGCAAGAATTATAAATCTTGTTCTGTTTATATTTGAGTCTTCAATATTCTCTTTTAGTATCTCAAGGCTATAAAGCTCAGCTGCCAGTTTACTTGCAATACAGGCTGCCTGACGTGGTTTCATTTCTGTAAGCATTCTTGCGGCACCTGCTGTGTCATAAAAAGGAACAGGGACAAGATTGTTTCTGGATATAAACCTTCTGCACTGAGAGAGGGCTTGTGTATGAGAATATACCTCTCTTATCTCTCTGTGATCTGCCCCTGGGAGCATCATGAGATTGTGGTGTATAGGCATATCAACGGCACCAACAACAACAAGTTCAGTGTTGATCAGCAATTCATTTACAGGACCAACAATTCCACCTAAGGTATTTTCAACAGGGACAATGCCATAATCAAACATACCGGAGGTTACTCCTTCAAAAACCCCATTAAAAGTGGTGCATGGTATAGTGAGCAGTTCTCTATTCCATCTTCTTGCAGCCTCTTCGCTATAGGCGCCATGTTCTCCCTGAAATCCAACAACTTGATAATTCCTTCCCTGAAGCTCTTTGCTCCATGAGATAATTAGCTTATAAAGAGGCTCTGTAAAAGATGGCTCCAGCAGGAGGTTGGGAGTGTGTTTTATCTTTTCCAGAATTTCCTTTTCTCTTGCTGTATCCTCAATGGCCTTTTTAAATTTATTTGCAAGGAGTGCCTGCTCCATTCTCTCATTTAAGAGTTTGAGTATTTTGGAATCAATCTGATCAATTATGTTTCTGATCTCTTCTAATTTCATATTATCTCTCCGTATTATATGATTTATATATTAAATACATATCAGCTGCAACAATTGCAGCGCATGCTTCAAATATGACAGGGGTGCGTAGCACTATTGCTGAGTCGTGCCTGCCTTTTATGGTAAACTCTTCAATCTGCCCTGTTTTCAGGTTCAATGACTTTTGGCTTTTTGCAATGCTTGCAGTAGGTTTGATAGCAACTCTGAAAAGGAGATCATTGCCATTGGTTATCCCTCCATTTATGCCACCTGAGTTATTGCTTAGAGTCTTGCCATCACCTGAAATTATTGGATCATTGTGAATGCTGCCCTTCATGGTAGCAGATTTAAAACCTGAGCCAAATTCTATGGCCTTAACAGCTGGCACAGAAAAAACAAGGTGGCTCAAGAGAGACTCAAAGGAATCAAAGAACGGCTCA
>Ga0255344_1001179_pt1 | contig 36251 bp, 30 predicted proteins | sample wastewater_treat_5_FD_192414 | JGI IMG/M metagenome (GOLD analysis project Ga0255344, IMG submission 192414) | Wastewater microbial communities from Lulu Island WWTP, Vancouver, Canada - plant18 | ecosystem: Engineered > WWTP > Wastewater > Unclassified | place: Canada: Vancouver, British...
CGGCGGCAAAAAAGCGAGCTTGTAAGCTCTTTTTGCCGCCTTGCGTCCCCACGGCTTGTGCCCGCGGACTTGGAACCGGGCGCCGACCCCGAGCGTAGCGAGGGGGTACGCCCTAATTATTCTTAAACCCTATAACCACTATAGAATTGATAATACGGTTTAACATTTTTTAAAAAGAATTATTTCGTGTTATAAAACAAGGAGAAGTGATTATTTGGGTTGTAGCCAATGCCTCAAATAGAAAATAACTATCATCAACATTTTGAATATATGTTTGCTTTTTCAAAAGGAAGTCCAAAAATATTTAATCCGATAACAGAACCTGCTAAGTATAAAGGACTTGCCAATATAAAGAATCGTGGTCAAGGCGGTTCTCTTGATTATGAAAAAATAGAAAACTGTTCTCGGAATTCGTATCACTTTCGGATATTTACGGCTCATAGCGTATCATTTATAACGCACGTTCCTACTTATATCCCACAATTTTAAACTCCGTACGTCTGTTTAAGGCTCTGCCCTCTTCGGTATCATTGCTAACAATCGGGGAATTTTCTCCGTAGCCTTTATAAGTTAATCGTGAGGCTGAAATACCGTGAGAAATCAAATATTGATAGACCGCTTTGGCTCTCTCGAGGGATAATCTTTCATTATATACGTTACTGCCTACATTATCCGTATGTCCGCCAATTTCAATCTCTATAGTCAGATTATTTTTCAGATAGGTAACTAAATTATTCAATTCTACGTGAGATTCCGGTAACAATTCACTTTTATCGAACTCAAAGAAGATATTCCTTAACACAAAGGTATTTCCTATTTTTGGTTTACGTAATAAAATATTTTTTTCGTAGGGTTCTAACTCGGAATAAGATTCTTGAAGTTGAAAATTTTCGGAATAGAATGGATAAAAAGGATGAGTAATATTCATTAAAACGTTAGTACCGGTGAGGATACAGGCTAAGAATTCTCCGGTCTCGGGGTCTGATGTAGTAGCTGTAAGCAATTGCGACGTTTCTAAATCGATAAGCTCAATTTGTGCTTCCAAAGTTCGACCCGTTTCAGCGTCTTGTACTTTCCCTTTAAAATAGGTAACCGGAATGGGGCGGATTCGCTCATCCAGTTCAAAATAGTAAAGATCCTGTCCGCCGAAGCCGCCTTCCTTATCGGAAGAGAAATAACCTGTCGTGCCAGCCGCATTGATAACGATATTTATTTCATCGTCCGGCGTGTTAATCGGCGTACCCAAATTAACGGGCGTTTGCCATTGATTATCATGGGAGAGAGAGGAGAAAAAGATATCTCTACCTCCAAAACCGGCGTGTCCGTCTGAAACGAAATAGAGTGTTCTACCGTCCGCATGGATAAAAGGGGCTGTTTCATCATACTTTGTATTAATGATTTTTCCCAAATTCTCCGGAGTCGTAAAGACGCCCTCTTCAACCATTTCGGTCTTCCAAATATCAATGCCGCCTTCTCCGCCGGGACGATTAGAGGCAAAATAGATTGTCTTTCCGTCCGGAGCAATGGTTGGCTGCGATTCCCAAAATTTAGTATTCACGGGCGGTCCGAAATTTCTCGCCCGACTCCAACGATCTCCAATACGTTTTGCCCAATATAGGTCGCAACTTCCATACCCGAAATCGGTATTACACAATGTGTAGAAAAGATAGCGCCCATCCGGCGAGATAGATTGTGCCCCTTCGTTATAACTTGTGTTAATGGGCGGTCCTAACGGCTGTCGTTCCTGCCAAATGCCATCTTTCTTAAAACTATTATAAAAATCCTCTTCCGTAGCACAAAAATTGCAAATAGTCTTCTTATCTCTGGGTCGGCGTACCGTAAAAATAAACTCTTCTTCATCGGCTGTCAACGTTGGCAAATATTCGTCCCACTCGGAATTAATAGCACTTCCCATATTAATAGGAGCAAATTTCATAGGACGTTTTATAGCTTCTATGCTGAATTTACAATTTTCCAATTGCTTATTAACCTCTTCTAATAGAGGAGGTTGAGATGTATACGCATTCAAATAGTGCAAATAATTTTGTTGAGCCTCCTCATATCTTCCGCATTTCATCTCTTCCTCTGCCGTAACAAAATAGAGCATGGGCTTCGGTTTTTCATAAAGTTTCAATGCTTTATTATAAGCCTCGACCGATTTCTCGGCTTGCATCGTCAATGAGTATAAATCGCCTTGTATTACGTAAGCTTTAGCGAACTGAGAATCTAACAAAAAAACTTGTTTCAAATATTGCGAAGCCTTGTCATATTGCTGTTTTTGCATTGCTTTCATTGTCTTTTCGCATAATTTCTCTACCTTCTTTTCCACTTTTTTCTCCACTTTTGTTTGAGCCGAACCGGCTGAGCATAAAAAGAGGAGAAAAAGCCCTATTAGCAAAACTAATTTTACATCTCTTTTGATTATCATCTATCTTTATTTTTAATTTTCAATATCCCTTTTAGCCTCTTGCCACAGTTCTTCTAATTCATTTAACGACATATCAGCCATTTGTTTATTTAGTTCTTTTGTTCGTTTTTCCATGTGTTGAAAACGTTTTATAAACTTATGGTTTGTTTTTTCTAAGGCGTCTTCGGGGTTAATATCAATAAATCGCGCAAAATTAATTAAAGCAAAAAGCAAATCACCGAACTCATCTTCCATTTGTTCCGATTTTTTCTCTTTTTCGACACAAAACTCAGTAATCTCCTCTTTTACTTTTTCTAATACCTGCTCCGTATTTTCCCAATCGAAGCCGATACCTTGAGCTTTTTCTTGAATGCGAAGTGCTTTCACCATAGCGGGCAATGAAGTAGGAATACCACCTAACACCGAACGATTCCCCTCTTTTAATTTTATTTGTTCCCAATTTTCCTTAACTTCCTCAGAACTACTTACTTTAACATCTCCGAAAATATGAGGATGACGCCGAATAAGTTTTTCGTTTATACTGCTTAGCACGTCAGTTATGGAAAAAAGATTCTTTTCTTCGGCAATTTTGGAATAAAATACGATATGGAGCATCAAGTCCCCTAACTCTTTGGCAACATCATCATATTTTTTATCAATAATTGCATCGCTAAGTTCGTAAGTCTCTTCGATGGTAAGGTATCGCAAAGATTCAAAAGTTTGCTTCTTATCCCAAGGACAATTTGCCCTTACTTTATCCATTATGTTCAATAAGCGTTCAAAAGCAATTAATCTCTCATCATTCATTTTCAAAAATTTTAAATTGTGTACAAAAGTACTTTTTTTTTAGGAATTATTTATATTAAAAATAAAATTAAATGAAATACGTTATCTTTGCGGTGTATTTTATATAAACTAATAATTTAGGACGATTGAAAACATATTTTTCAGTTAACAGGTTAATTATCATCACCTTATTGATTGGTGTACTATTCTTTTTGAGCCACTGTTCGACTAAAAAAAACACACCTATTAATAGGGCATATCATACGGTAACTTCCCATTACAATATCAATTTTAATGGTAAAGAAGCATTGAAAGCAGGAGAAAAGTCTCTTTATGAAAACGTTAAGGATAATTATACAACTATTTTACCTATATATCCCTATCCTGCAAAAGAGGAGTTAAGTTCTTCTTTATCTTCGTTCAATCGGGCAATTGAAAAGGCTTCCAAATCTATCTATAAACACTCCATTTTCATTAAAGGGAAAGAGTATGTAAGGACAATGGACGATGCCTATTTATTAATGGGCAAAGCCTATTTTCACAAACAAGATTACATGCAAGCTCAACGTGTATTTTCTTACATTATTTCCACTCATAAAAAGGGAAATTGTAAAGAAGAAGCGATGATTTGGTTGGTGCGTTCATACGTGCGTCAGAGCTATTTCCCACGTGCAGAGGCTATGTTAAATGAGGCACACGCGGCTATCATTCCTCTAAAATCCAAAAAATACAATCGTCTTTTTCATGCGGCAGCGGCAGAGTACTACCTTACAGCTCCCGACGGTGATAAGCAAATGGCCATTGACCATATTCTCGATGTTCTTAAAAATAAACCATCGAAAAAATTCAGAAACAGGCTCTATTTTATTTTGGGACAGCTCTATGAATCCATGGAGCTAACACACGATGCTCATCAATATTTTTTAAAAGTTATCAAGGGGAATCCTTCCTATGAGTTGGAATTTAATGCTCGCATGCACTTAGCAAGCAATTATGACGGAACACCTGCCTCTAAAGCCGAAATCCTAAAAGTATTGAACAAGATGCTGAAAGAGGAGAAAAACAGAGAGTTTCGCGACCAGATTTACTATGCAATTTCTGAGATTGCAAGAATTGATGAAGACCAAAAGGAGCAAATAAAGAATTTAAGATTATCTGTAAGCACCTCAACATCTAATGATTTTCAGCGTTCTTATTCGGCTTTAAAATTGGCGGATATCTATTTTAACAGTGAGATGTATCCCGAAGCACAAGCCTATTATGATACCGCCACCGTCTCATTACCAAGAAATTACCCTAATTATAGTAATATTATCAAAAAGAACAAGATTTTAACGGATTTAGTTACCAATCTTAATGTGATATATACGCAAGACAGCTTGCAACGAATCGCGGCTCTGTCGCCTAGTGCAAGAACGGCGTGGGTTAACAATATGGTTAACAATTACATTAGAAAAGAGAATGAGCAAAAAAAGGCGGAAGCAGATAAAGAGTTGGCTATTCAACGTGCTTTAGGAATGGCTAATGTGAATGTTACTAATCCAACCTCAACGACCGGAAAATGGTATTTTTACAATCCGACATTAGTAACGGCGGGCAGAACGGAATTTATAAAAAAATGGGGCACACGGAAATTAGAAGATAATTGGAGGGTAAGTAATAAACAGCAAATTTCTTTTGATGATCTTACAGCGATAAATGAACCTGCAAACGCTTATGATGATGAAGACGACAGCGACTCTACCCGCACAAAACGTGAAAACGACCCCAAAAAGCCGGCTTTTTATTTGCAGGATTTACCCCTTACGGCTGCTGCTAAAGATAGTTCCAATGGCAAAATTGCCAATGCCATGTACAATGCGGCTTTAATCTATCTCGATTTACTTGGCGACAAGGAAAAGGGGAATAATATGCTCGAAAAATTGATACAACGCTATCCTAAACATCAGTACGCCGCCCCGTCCCTCTATTTGTTATATCTCAATTATTCAAAAGATAAGAACCCAAAAGCTGAGGAGTATAAGAATATCATATTAAGTCAATACCCGAACTCCGACTTTGCAAAATTGATTATAGACCCGAAGTATAACGAAAAATTATTAGCGGAGGCTGAGAAATTGAAGAAGAAATACGAAGAAACGTACATAGCATATAGTAACAAACAGTGGGCAAAAACCGTTGCTCTGGCAGATGAAGCCCTCCCCGTTTGTAACGACTCCCTTTTAAAACCTAAATTCTTATATCTTCGTGCTATTGCTATTGGACAAACCGAAGGAGAGAAGAATTTAAAAGAAGAGATGCTTCGTATTACCTCCCTTTATCCTAAATCGGAAGTAGCCGGCTTAGCAAGGCTTTTTCTGGACCAAGCTCCCTCTTCCGGCACTAAATCAACTAGTAAATTAGACGAAAAGAATGCAAAAAATGATGATTCAAAGGAACTTTTTGTTGTTTCTCCGCAGGAACAACATTTTCTTATCATGTTAGTTAATGTGCATAAAATAAAATCTACGATTCAGGATATTAAGGGCGACATTGCAGCCTTTAATCGTGAATTTTACAGTCTGTTAAATATAAACATAAGCAGTATTTACATTAACCAAAATGAACAGATGCTAACATTGGCAAAGTTTAAAAATAAAGAAACAGCACTTGAATATTACCACAATATCATTGAAAGTGAGAAGTTTTATGCTTATAATAAAACAAAAGCTATTGTAACTTACGTAATTTCTGCTTCTAACTACACTTCATACTATAATCATCCTGATGAAAGGCATTTATATGAATCTTTTTTCAAACAGCATTATTTGAATGACGATAAATAATAAGAAATTTATCTTCTTATTTTTATTCTGCATCGGAAGTTTCTTTCCCTCTTACGCTCAATTTTACAATGGGTCTCAACTCTCTTTCGGAAAAAATAGAGTGCAACACCAAAAATTCAATTGGCGCTTTTATCGGACAGAGAATTATGATGTTTACTATTACCCGACTAGTAAAATATTAGCCGAATACACAACTTGGCGAGCCGCACAATTTTTAACGGAAATTGAGACTTTTCTCAATTATACACCTACGAAAAAAATACAGTTTATTGTTTACAATACACAAGCCGATTTTAGAGAATCAAACTTAGCGTACGACAACGAAGAATTTTATAACCAAGGAGGGGTAACGCATATTTACGGAACTAAAATTCCGCTCTATTTTGACGGAAATCATCGCCATTTCGATAATATGATACGAAGTGGAATTATGGAGGTTTATGCTCGAATGATAGTGGAAGGAGAGAACATCGGAGCGAATATTTCCGCCGAACATCTTTACTCACTTCCAAATTGGTTTTACTCGGGCTTGTCTTCATTTGTGGCAGAAGAGTGGAATAGCGAAATTGATAATCACGTTAAAAATGGGATTTTATCAAATCTCTATAACCATTTTGATAATCTCTCTTTAGTGGAAAAGCGGTATGTGGGGCACTCTATCTGGAAATATATTGCCGATAAATACGGGAAAAACAGTATTCCTACTATTCTTTATGCTACGCGTGCTTATCGTAGTTTTGAAAAAGGGGTACTCGCCGTTATCGGCATTGATTCTAAGACTCTTTTACAAAAATGGTATCAACACTATTTCGTTCTTTATAAGAAAGATAAAAAAGAAAATGACCGAACGTTGCCCGCAGGAGAGCAGTTAATTAAAAAACTGAAAAAAAATGTCATTCTTACGCAGATTGCCATTTCTCCAGATGGAAATCAATTTGCATATGTAACAAACCAAGCGGGACAAATCAAAATTTGGCATAAAGCCGATATAACAGCTAAACCAAAACGTTTTTTTAAACATTATTATAAAACCGAAGAAAATCCCGACCTCTCCTATCCTCTTCTAACATGGCATCCGACCGAAAATATGCTCATCTTCACCCTCGAACAGAAAGGATTTTGTTATTATTATCCATATTATATTGATGAGAAAAAAATTGGCGATCGTCAATTTATTGATGTAGAAAAGATTACAGATATTACTTTTTCTGACAATGGGAGATATTTACTTTTTTCCGGTTTTAAAAACGGACAATCCGATATTTTCCTCTACAGCTTAGCCTCTCGCTCATTCCAATATATTACGAATGACTTTTACGATGACGCCTCGCCCCGTTTTTCTGAAAACGGCAACTATATTCTCTTCTCTTCCAACCGTCCCGTACACACCCTTACATCTAAAACAAAAACACCTTTTTACCAACTTAAAACAGAAAAAAGTTATAATCTGTTCTTGTACGACTATAAAAATAGAGATACCAATTTATTGCGAATTACAACAACAGCATTAGCTGACGAAACGGAAGCACACTTTATCTCTCCTACAGAATTTATATTCTTAAGCAACGAAAGCGGAATTAATAATCGTTATTACGCAAGATTAGACAGTTCCATCAGCCATATTGATACAATCATTCATTATCAATTTAGAGCAACCACGTTCCCTATCACAAACTCTATGTACAACATTAGAAATCATGATTTTAATAGGGAAAAGTTGCTAACGGCAGATATCATCACTACAAATGGGAAACAACAAATTTTCGTCACGCCGTTTTCTACTGACAGCATAGCTACGGAGAATATTCCATTGACAAATTTTCAATCAAAATTGAGTATAGGCAAAAAGCAACAAGATAGTGTTCAAAAAGAAAAACCAAAAGAACCAAGTGTACAAAAAAAAGGGTTTTATCAAATTAGACAGAGCGATATAAAGAGTTCGAGCAAAGGCAGCAATAATAAAGGATATGGTTCTTTACCCCATACTGATAATGCCTTTACTGACGGTTTGGTCTTCAATCAACAAGTAGGGCAAAACTATTACGTACAATATTCTATAAATAAGCTAGTCACACAAGCGGACATCAGTTTTCTCAACACTTCGTATCAACAATTTACAGGAGCAAAATCCCCCATTTACCTCAACAGCGGTGTGAACGCATTAATCATGGTAGGTATTAATGACCTATTTGAAAATCACAGAATTATGTGCGGGGGACGAATTTCTGCCAATTTAGATAACTACGAATTTATGTTCAGTTATGAAAATTTGTCTAAATTGGTTGATCAACAGATAGTTTTATACCGCCAATCACTACAATCCACCATTGATAACTACCTTTTTAAACAATATTCAAACAGTATTTTTTATATCACTAAATATCCGTTTAATAAATACAATGCGCTGAAACTCACCCTAACGGCACGAAATGATAAAAACGTAATGGGAAGTTTAAATGACTATTCGCTGCAAGCAAAAGATATTAACCATTTCTGGGGTGGGATAAAGTTAGAATATATTTTTGACTCCTCAAAAGACCTCTTCACTAATCTTTGGAAAGGGGAGAAAATAAAAATTTTTGCAGAGTACCAACACCGTATTGACCTTGACTACAAATATCTTTTTGTTGTGGGGTTTGACATAAGAAAATCGGTAGATATTTACAAAAATATCACGTGGACTTCACGTTTAGCCGGAAGTACCAACGTAGGTTCAAGCCGTCTGGTTTACTACATGGGAGGCGTTGATAATTGGCTATTTGCAAAATTTAATAGAAATATTTGGGTAGATATTACCAAAGACTACGCCTATCAAACTTTGGCTACTAACATGAGAGGCTTTGAACAAAATATACGAAACGGCACCTCATTTATCCTTTTCAGCACGGAGTTGCGACTCCCTATCATTCAACTTCTTGCTCGAAAAAAACTAAATAGCGGATTTTTAAATTCCATTCAGCTGATTGCCTTTACCGATATCGGGACCGCATGGACAGGTTTAACTCCCTATTCTGAAGATAATTGTCTATATACACGTTATATCTATTGGGGTCCCAATCAAACGAACAGCATAAAAATCAAACGACAAGTCGAGCCTTTTATCATTGGCTTCGGTAGCGGGCTACGTGCAACCGTACTGGGTTATTTTATACGTTTAGATTATGCGTGGGGCTTAGAAGATTTTAAAATTTACGATAAAAAAGGAATGTTTCTTTTCTCTGTCGGCTTTGATTTTTAACCTTTTACCCCAACTTATCTTTATACGCTTGATAATCAGGTTGGCGTAACAATTCAAAACTTCCGTCCTTATATACAATTCCGATAGAAGGATGTTTTACACCATTAAAAAAGGTGGTTTTTACCATCGTGTAGTGTATCATATCGTCAAAAACTATTCTATCGCCTATCTCTAACGGAAGCGGAAAAGCATAATCGCCCATGCCCATAAAGTCGCCGGCAAGACAGGAATTTCCCCCCATACGATAGATAAATTTACTATTTTCGTCAGGATCAGTGGCGCCGATAATTGCCGGTTTATAAGGCATTTCAAGACAATCAGGCATGTGGCACGCAAAAGAAACATTTAAAAGAGCGGTTAGAACTCCTTGATTTTCAATAATATCCTCCACTGTAGAAACGAGCACCCCTGTTTGCCAACCCACAGCCCCACCCGGCTCCAAAATAAGCTCTTCGATATTGGGATAACGCTTTCTAAAACCTTTTAACAACTCAATTAAGTGAGGAATATCGTAATTTTCCGCCGTGATAAGATGCCCACCACCAAAATTAACCCACTTACACTCTTTTATGAGATGCGAGAACTTAGCCTCAAAAACGGAGAGGCACTTCTCTAAAGCATAACTATCATTTTCACAAAGTACGTGAAAATGAAGTCCGTCTATACCTTCGGGCAACTGCTTGGGCATCTGCTCCGCCAAAATCCCCAGACGCGAACCTGGCAACGCAGGATTATACAAAGCCGTCTTCACCGCCGAAAATTCAGGGTTCACCCTTAACCCGCAACGAATTTTTTTACGAGGAAATGCCAAAACCCTATCCCTAAATCTACTCCATTGATGTAAAGAATTGAAAGTAAGAAATTTGCTATAGATAAGATAATGCTCAAACTCCTCATCCGTGTAAACCGGAGAATAAGTATGAGCTTCACAACCCATCTCTTCCACTATTAATCGTGCTTCATTAACCGAACTTGCCGCCGCGCCTTGTAAATAGTGTTTTATCAAAGGAAATGAATGCCAAAAAGAAAAACCTTTTAAAGCACAAATAATAGAAACATTTGCTTCACGTTGCACCAAATCAAGAAGTTGCAAATTAGCCTCTAAAGCCTCCTCAAACATAATATAACAAGGAGACGGAAACTGCTCGAAATACTCTTCACTCATATTTTTATTTTTAACGACTAATTGCAAAAATAGTAAAAAAGCATATCTGAAAGAAAGTGATAGATTTTAAGTTTTTCAAAAAACCAAACTCCTTTTCTTTATAATCTCGAAAAAAAATTGTAATTTCGCAGTTCGTTTGAAAAAAATTGTAATTACTATTTCTCAAACGATAAAAATAGAAAAATGAAGCGACTAACTCTTTTCATAATATTAACAATCAGCACTTTAATAATATTTGCACAACCTATAAGTGTTGACAAGATTGTAACCATAGTCGGAAAAGAGATTATTATGAAATCGGATATCGAAAAGAGTTATTCCGATTATGTGTCTCAATACTATATTGTTGATAATGAAGACGAAATTAAATGCAATATCTTAGAACAGAAGATTATTGCAAAATTGATGGTACATCAAGCGCTTTTAGATAGCGTTATTATAACCGACCAACAGGTTGAAGACCAATTAAATGCTCGGATTTCCTATCTTTTACAGCAAATCGGCGGCGATGTGAGAATTATAGAAGAGTATTATAAGAAGTCGATAGAGCAGATAAAAAAGGATATGCGTGTTTTGATGCGTGAGCAGATGATTATAGATGAGATTGAGCGAAGTTTAACGGAAAATATTACGATTACGCCAACAGAAGTAAAGAACTTTTTCGATAAGATTCCCTACGATAGTTTACCCACGGTTGAAGCCACTTACGAGTTTGGTCATATTGTTAAAATTCCTCCTATTAGCGAAGAAGAGATAGCTGAGATTAAAGAAAGACTACTCACTTTTCGTGAGCGTATTCTTCGTGGCGAAAAGTTTTCAATGTTAGCACGTCTCTACTCTGATGATCCTGGCAGTGCTTCTAAAGGTGGCGAACTCGGCTTCTTCGAGCGCGGAACTCTCTACCCCGAATTTGAAGCCGCCGCCTTTAAACTTAAATCCGGAGAAATCTCTAACGTCGTACAAACTAAAGCAGGCTATCATATCATACAAATGATTGAACGTAAAGGCGATAGAATTAACGTAGCCCATATTTTGCTTCAACCCAAACCCTCCCCCGACCAACAAGTTGCTTCTATTAATTACCTTGACAGTATTCGCTCATTGATTATAACGCAGAAATTAGACTTTAGCGATGCCGCTTTCAAATATTCCGATGACATGAATAAAAATAGCGGTGGCTGGGTAGTGAACCCTTATAGCGGCTCCATGAAATTTGAAAAAAACGCCATGGACGAGTCAACATTTGCAACAATTAACAAATTGATTCCGGGCGAATACTCCTCTCCTATTCCATACGTTACCGTTGACGGCAACATCGCCTACCGAATTATCTATCTTAAATCGAAAACAGCCGCACACAAAGCAAATCTTACCGAAGATTATGACGCTATAAAAAGTGCCGCTTTAGAAGATAAAAAGCGAAAAACAATCGACAAATGGTTAAAAAATAAAGTAAAAACGACAAATATAAAAATTGATGAGACCTATAAATTTTGCCCATTTATAGAAAAATGGAATATTCCATAGTCTAAATAATAACGTAACAAAAAATGCGATGGCGAATCTAAATTTTAACAACGATGTTGAAGCAATTGAAGGCTTCGTAGCTAAGTATGCCGACATTAAAAGAGAAATTGGAAAAGTAATTGTCGGACAAGATGATGTGGTTAAAAATATTTTAATGGCAATGTTTAGTCGTAGCCATGCTTTGCTAATCGGCGTGCCCGGGTTAGCTAAAACGCTCATCATTACTACCATTTCCAAAACAATGAATCTGAGCTATAACCGTATTCAATTTACCCCCGACTTAATGCCTTCGGATATTATGGGAACTGAAATTTTGGATGAGAATAGGAAATTCAAATTTATGAAAGGACCTATTTTTGCAAATATCGTTTTAGCGGACGAGATTAACCGTACTCCGCCGAAGACGCAGTCGGCTCTCCTTGAGGCAATGCAAGAACGGTCGGTAAGTATGAACGCTATTACTTATCAACTCCCCGACCCGTTTTTTGTTTTGGCTACGCAAAACCCGATTGAACAAGAAGGAACTTATCCGTTGCCCGAAGCCCAACAAGACCGTTTTATGTTTAATATCTACTTAGATTACCCCTCTTTCAACGAGGAAGTAGATATTGTTAAACGCACGATTCACGGGGATATGGCTGAACCTCAACAGATTATTACCGCCGAAGATATTATTTTCTATCAAAAGTTGCTCCAGAAAATTCCTATCGCCGACAACGTTTACCAATATGCGGTCAACCTTGCTACCATTACGCGTCCGAAGACGCCGCAGGCACACCCTTGGGCTGATGAGTACTTGACTTGGGGTGCAGGTCCTCGCGCTTCGCAGTTCCTTATTATCGGAGCACGCACACATGCCGTCCTTAATGGCAAATATTCGCCCGACATCGAAGACGTTAAAGCGGTAGCTCACAACATCTTACGACATAGAATTATTAAGAATTACAAGGCGGAAGCCGAAGGAATTTCTGTAGAAGATATTATCGACCACCTCCTCTAAAAAGAAAAAATAAATTTAATAACCTATTTTTAATTTTACTTAATTAAAATGGTTTCTCTAACTAACACATATAAAACAATTTTTTCAATTCGTAAAATTTTAAAAATAAGAATTTTATTTAATTAAATATATTACTTGGTATTGCCGAAAACCAATAAGAGTAGGCTTTTTAAAAAATTATTAATTATGAAAAAATTGTTATTTGTCATGATGTTAGCTCTCGTAATAGCGAGCTGTAAAAAAGATGAACCTCCTAAAGTAGATGGCGGTTATGTTAACTACAGAGGAAAAAACTACACGACCAATAAGATGGTGGTCATACGGAATGCGGCATACCCTTTTTATTCCGTATATGACATCGGTTTTGCTCCCAGTACGATAACTTATGATTCTGGGGAAAAGAAGTTTGTGGGTAAGGGAGTAGGGATGCGACTATCATTGTTTTTACCTGATTCAACTTATACACTTCCCAGTGGAACATATCCGAACGTGCAACTTAATTTGACAACAAATTTTTTTATGGATTGTAGAATACTCTTGGAAGAAGCCGATTGGAACGGTTATACTACTGAGCGTGTTAAAATACCTAAAGGTACATTAAAGATATCCAAAACAGGAAGCACATATACATTTAATTTTACCGGCAGTGATGACGAAGATAATGAAGTTAAAGCTTATTTTAAGGGAGCTATTAAAAACTACGTTATCAATGATGAGAAAAAGTAATACGATAACGAAAACGAAATCCTTTCAGTCCGGTATTTCCTGACTTCGTCACTCAAAATTTAACATTTTTTAAATTGTTGATATATAGAATGTTGTATTTTGTTATATCTTTGTTTAGTAAATAAAATGTTGTACCGCATGCTAAGAAAGCCGTTTCGCAGATAAACAATGAACTCAAAATGAAAAGTATAATAGATGAAATTCGAACTAAATTAAAACATAGTATTGACGAGAAAAGTCAGGCAACAAGTCAAAATTTCTTTAAAGAAAAGATAAAATGTTATGGAGTCAAAACTCCAACTGTAAACAAAATTAGTAAGGAGTATTTTAAACTTATTGATTCTAAAACAAAATCAGAAATATTTGATCTCTGCGAGATTTTATGGCAATCAGGATTTATCGAAGAATCATTTATAGCCTGTAATTGGTCATACTATATTCATAAAAAATACGAATCTGGAGATTTTCAAATATTTGAGAAATGGATTAATAATTATGTCAATAATTGGGCTTCATGTGATAAATTATGTAATCATACAATTGGTGAATTTATTGAGATGTATCCTGAGTATTTAGTGAGATTAAAAGACTTAGCTAAATCAGATAATAGATGGCTACGCCGGGCTTCATCAGTAACTTTAATTAAACCAGCCAAAAAGGGGAAATTTCTCAGCGAGATACTAGAAATTGCGGATATTCTGCTACTGGATAAGGACGATTTAGTACAAAAAGGTTATGGTTGGATGTTAAAAGTTGCAAGTGAAGCAAACAAAAAAGAAATTTTTGAATATGTGATTAAAAACAAAGCTACTATGCCACGTACAGCATTACGATATGCAATTGAAAAAATGCCAAAAGATTTGAAAAATAAAGCTATGGAAAGATAAATTTTCCTGACTTCGACAATGCGTTACCCTGAATGATTTTTTATAAAACTTTTAAAGTAAAAAAAATTAAACCCTAAAAGTTTTCATAACCCATTTGACCCAGTTGGTGGGAATAAGTCCTCCAAGACAAAAAAGCACATCTTTAAAATCGCTTATATTTTTCCACGCTTCGGCGTATAATCGACTGTTTCGGGCAATCCTTTTCCACTCTTTCTTGTTGAACAACAATCCGTTGAAGTAAGCCAACGTAGCATTCATATAACGCTTACGGACCGCTTTATTTTTTTCGAATGAATAAAGTTCCTTATATAATTCGTAGGTTACTCTGTTTTTCTTATTGGCATCGTGTTTGCTCCAGATGCCGCCGCTATGAACCCGATAAGCAGCCATCACTTCGGGCATAAAATAGCCTTTCCCGCTTGTGAGAGCGTGATAAACAATATGTACGTCTCGTCCGTACCTATAACGCGATAAGAGGTTGAAATCAAACGCATTACCACGGAACATCAATGTTGCAGTTTTGGTAATCCAAACCCACGGAAGGGTCGCAAAAGTGAAAGAGAGCGGTTTAGTGTAAATATTGTGTACCGGCGAGGGGAGAATTTGTTCATCGTAAAGTACTTGCCAATCATGGCAACAGAGATTGTATTCCGGATGAGCCTCGAGAAAATCAACCTGTTTTTGCAATTTTAAAGGGTCTGTCCAATAATCGTCTCCTTCGCAAATAGCAATATATTTGCCTTTAACGCGAGGGAAATTATAGGTTAGATTGATATCAACCCCCTTGGAGTATTGATTTTCCGTTTGTATGATTGGCTTGATAATATCAGGATATAACGCTTGATACTCCCGAATAATATTTCCCGAATTATCGGTAGAAGCATCGTCGTGGATTAAGATTTCAAATGAAAATGTTGTTTTTTGTAAAAAAATTCCTTCTAAATATTGCTTTAAAAACTTTTCCTGGTTGTAAACAAGGGTGCAGATACTTACTAACGGATTGTTCTCTTGATTTTCGGAAATAGACATAATCTGGCTAAAATAAAGAGTTATTCATCGTAAAATTCAACCGTGCTGTAATGCGGTAAACGCTGTTCTTTTGGTGGAATTTTCATAAAATCGGCATATCTGTCCGCCAAAATAGCTTCGGCATCAGCCGGAAGAAGAACCGAAACACCCTCAAAAAAGCCTTCACGTAAAGGCAACAAATGTTCTTTCTTAAGAGGAACGCTAAAGTCGGCAGGATCACAAATATATTTCATCTCTTTTTTTGATATGGTATCAAGAAAGTAGTAATAAAAATAGAAGAACAACGGAGTAATACATTTGAATAAAGCCTTTGTTTTTGCACCTAAGTTTTTGGAAGCAGAGAGATTCATAAGGGCAAATTTGGCATGCTCCTTGCTTCGGTTTTGTTTTTTTCGAAACTTTGAGCAGGGAGTTTCCCAACAACGGTATATGTCTAAACAAATCCCTTTATATTTATATTTATTGTCATTGAGCCAAATTTCATTCTTTGCAGTCGAATTTCGATATCTGATTTTGCTAAAATCGCACCAATAGACAGGATCGGTTAATTTGTCATGAACAATATATTTATCGGAAAGCGATTTTCTGAGTATCCCAATAGCACGGTCGTAATCCTCTCTGAAAACGGCAATATCCAAATCATCGTCCCACGGAATAAAACCCTGATGTCTCACGGCACCTAATAAAGTTCCGTAAATCAGAAAATAACGGATATTATTTTTTTTAAAAAGAGCATCTATCTCTTTGAATAATTCTAAAAGTTCGTGTTGAACTCTTTTAAGTTTTTCGTTTCCGTAAGGACAGATAAAATCAAGGTCTGAATGTTCCATATTCAATTATTTTAAAAGACATTCAAGCATATCTAAACTAAAAACGGGAATTCCGAGCTTTGTAGCGACCTCTTTTCTTTCGGCAAAAGAGTCGTCTATAAATATTGCATGCGGATTATTAATATAAGCTGATTTTTGCTCATTCTGCTTAAGATGGATAATGCGGGTGAAAAGTCCCTCTATCTTCAATCGAGCTAATTGTTCGTTTAAATCATCTTTATGTTTGGAAAGTAAAGTGATTTTTATGTTTTCATTGAGGCATTGAAAGAGAAATTTCATCATATCTAAGTTGAAATATTTTTTTTCAAGAAGAATACAGTCATCAAAGTCAACAAAAACCTCATCGTAAGAAATATCAATTTTATATCTGTTATTCAAAGCTCTGTCTAATTCAATATAGTATTGATTTTCAATAATTTCAACATCATAACCAAAAGCGTCAAACAACGTGAGCATAGCAAAATTAATGCCTTTGTTTCTGAATAGGGACGACGACCCACCCAATCTTGCGGCAACCTCCAATAAGAATAAAGTTCCGTTTTCATCTTCTTTCAGTTGAACAAACCATGCTCCTTGAAAAGAGATGGTATCGTTGATTTTACGGATAATATTTTCAAATTTCGCAGCAGTATCGGGAACGGGAACGGTATGAACACTGATGCCGTTCATAATCCTTTTTCGTAGACGTGGAGCGAAATAACGCAACTTTCCATATCTATCTGTAAAACAATCAATTGTATATTCAGGGCCGGGCAAAAAACTACAAAAAATATTGTTCGGATACTCTGCGGCGTGAGCTTGGAGCATTAATTTATCTTTAATTAGTTTTGCCCCTCGCGAACCGTAACCGATATCAGGTTTTGAAAAAACAGGAAATCTATCTATCTCCTCTTTGGGGTAAATTTCCGGAACATCAATAATATGTTTGAGCGTTTTGTATGTTTTAGTTTTCGACAAACAAATATTTACAGTTTCTATGGAAGAAGCAATAACTTTACACCCCAACTCTTTCTCATGCTCCTTCAACAAGGTGATGACGGCATCCATTGCAGGATAAATAGCATCAATATGATGTATTTTTACGATTTCTTTTAATTTGGAAATAAAGTTCGGGGAGCTAATAAAGGGAATGTCGTCTATATATTGATTAAAGACAAATTTGCCATGGTCATCTGTGCTGTTGCCGCCAATTAGATTAAAATGTAGGGAATTTTTCAGGGAGCGGTGAATCTCCAACCCTATTTCCGAACCACAAGGGAAAACCAATATATTTTTTTTATTCATAATTTGCACACCTATAAATTAGCTATTAGTTTTTCTTAGTTTAATGTCAATAACCTGTCCGGTAAAGTCGGACAGCAGAGTTTGAAGCGAGACTTCGGCAACTTCTTCGGAAGATAAGAGCGTGGAATCGGGTTCATTCCCAAAGTTCATCACACGCATCGGCGTTTTGGTTCTTTCCGGATTAATAACATTAACTTTAATTTCTGCCGGTTCCCATTCCTGAGCCAACGCCTGCGTGAAATTGACCGCAGCAGCTTTGGTGGAAGAATAGATACTGTAAAATGCTCGACCTCGCGTATATGAACTTGAAGTATAAAGTAACAGTTGCCCTTTACTCTCTTTTAGATATGGATAACTTTCTATTGCAACATTGACCATTCCATCATAATTGGTACGTATCATTTGCTCTATCGTGCTTTGCTTCATGTTCATAAGGGGTTCTTTCTTTAAAATAGCCGCCGTATTAACCACATAATCAATGCGTTGCGTTACATTATATACTTTTTGCAAAGCCTCCTTAACCGAATTTTTGTCAGCAATATCGGTTTGAGAACATTTTCGAGAAAAAGAAAAAACTTGTGCTCCGTATTCTTGAGCTATCTCTGCCATTTTTTGTCCTATGCCCGAACTGCCTCCGAAAATAACAATCACTTTTCCTTTAAGCAGATGATAATCCACTTTTGTATGCAAATTTGCCGACCGGAGCTGGAATAGCTTGTCCAACAGATAGGTATCTTCTTTATAAGTCAATTTCATATTGGCTTCCTCACCGGCAACGACGAACACTTTTTCGTTAGGAAGATATTTTACGACAGTACCGCAATCGTCTGAAGAAGAAAATTCGGGATCTTGCAACGCAATTTCATAAGCCTTTTTAATGGTGTGAAGTTTAAACGCTTGCGGTGTTTGTCCTCGCATCAGATATTTTCTGTTGGGAACACTCTCAATCAACTCTCCGCTTTCATCTACTTTAATAATGGTATCGGTAGAAGGTACGGCTACATCAACGGCATTATATTTTTCCAATGCCGCAACAACAGAGTTCAAAATATGTTGACTCAGCATCGGACGAACCGCATCATGAAAAATGAGATTATGATTCAAATCATCTTCGTATGCACTGATGGCAGCAAGACTTGACTCATAGCGTTCCACTCCGCCTTTTAATATTTTTCGCACCTTTTTCCACCCGTTATTTAAAACCATCGTCTCAACCGTTGACGTATAGGCAGCATGAACCACAACCGCAATCTCGTCAATCAGCTGATTATTCTCAAAAACATCAATAGTATGTTCAATTACGCTCTTTCCGGCAACTTTAAAAAATTGCTTAGGGAACTCATACCCTAACCTACTGCCGACTCCTCCTGCTAAAATAACGGCTATATTCATGTATGTTCTTTTAAGTGGCAAAGATAGTCAAAAAATAAAATCACTTTACGCACTTTATTAATTTAGAAAAAGATATTTCCTGACTTGTATCTTTTAATACAGAATCATAGTTTTAATTTTAATTAGGGCGTGCCCCCTCGCTACGCTCGGGGTCGGTCTCCGCCTCCAAGTCCGCAGGAAGGAGCTATGAATAGCATAGTCGAAAAAGGAGCTTCTAAAGGCGCTCTTTTTCTCCTTGCTCTTCAAAGCTCCTTCCTTTGCGGGCTATACGGCTGCGCCCTCACGCAGCTAATTTACTCGGACAGAGCCACTTAGATGATAAATAAAAAATGTAAAGAAGAAAAAAGTAATATGTATAACAAAAAAGTGTCAACTTTTTTAGGACGAGACAAACAAACCCCGAAGTGTGATATGATTATAACAAAATCAAGCCAATTTTTGTAATAAACAATAGTATTCAAAAAAATATATTGTTAAATTTGCAAAAAATATTATAACACAAAAAGTTATTACAATACCCAACATTAATAAGAATTATGAAAAAAGAAACCATAATCATATTACTGCTTATTTTGACAACATTATTAAGTTGTAAAAACGAAAAAAAGTTTTCGGAAATAAAAAAATTATCCGAATATGAAAACACACTGTTTATTCCGACTTTGGAACACGAAATTTCAAATGATAAAAATTTTGTTTACTGCGCAACTTTACTACTTGCTTGGGACGAAGTAAGAAAAGAGATTAACTCGCCTTTGACAATATCCGAACAATTTTTGGATTTAAAACTACTTAATGAATCTACTTCCTTCGTAGATGTTTTGAAAAGTAATGAGTACAAAATTGACGGAACAGTTGAGGGTGGTAAAATAACTGTAAAGGCTGAATTTAACAAATCTTTGCCAATTGAACGAAACCTTAAAAGTTTCAATAATAAATTGACTTTTAACGGACAAAAAGTTGCTTCATTCGGAATTAATGGTGATGACAGCGATGATAAGCTGAAAATTGTAAAGATTGTTTACTATAAAAACGACAACAATTATATACTTAAACTGACGCCGAAGGATGTGGAACACGAAATAATTTTGTTTAAAACAGAGCAAAATTTCAACTCAATTGCCGAAATGAACAGTGAAATTGAAAAACTGACCGAAATCGGGAAAACAGAAAGAAAAAATGAAAAGACTAAATGGAAGTATAATTACTATTCGGAAGATGAAGTAATCATTCCTAAGTTCAATTTTAATATTGAGACAAATTATAGTAGTATAGAAAAAGCTGTATTTAGTACAGAGAAACAAAATTTTTATATTGAAAATGCTTGGCAGAGGACAGCATTTATCTTAGATGAAAATGGTGCTGAAATTGAAAGTGAAGTGATGTTTGCAGTAGAATTAGGATTAGAAGAAGATGAAGAGAAATATAAAAAACCTAAAAAAATGATTTTTGACAAGCCATTTTTAATATTGTTAAAACGAACAGACGCAAGAAATCCCTATTTTGGGCTATGGGTAACCAATAGTGAACTTATGATTAAAGAATAATTACTACGAACTATGCCGGAGAGAGATTAAAAAGAGATTTCTTCTCAGGTATTCCGGCTATATTTTCACGCTGTTCTCTGTTCTCTTTCTGTTTTCAACTCTCTTTATAAAAAGCTTTGCACGAACAATTTGGTCGCGTGAGGCGCTTAGGTGGAAAGCCCGCAAGGGCGGAAGCCGATGGGGACGCGGCGGCAAAAAAGCGAGCTTGTAAGCTCTTTTTGCCGCCTTGCGACCCCACGGCTTGTGCCCGCGGACTTGCAACCGGGCGCCGACCCGTGAGCGTCAGCGAACGGGACACGCCCTAATTAAAAATAAAATTCTTCTATTTTAGAACCTTTTCGAGGACTTTTACGCCTGCTTGATAAGGAGAAATTCGTCCTGAATGAATAGAGGGAAGAATCTTCTCAATCTCCGCTTTTACAATCGGATTGGAATAAAAATTCTCTTTTAAACTATTTTCTAACCATTCATAAAAAATATTTATCCACTGTTCTTTTCTGTTGAGGTCGAAATAGCCATTCTCCTTTGTCTGCTTTTGAAACATTTCAATAATGTTCCAAACCTTGTCGATATCCTTATTTTCAATGGCAGAGCAGGTCGTAACGGGAATTATCCAGTCGTTTTCGTTTGGCGGAAAGAGGTGGAGGGCTGACTGAATTTGTGTTTTAGCGACTTCGGTTCGTGGTACATTATCGCCGTCCGCTTTAGTAATCACGAAAGCGTCTGCCATCTCCATTATTCCGCGCTTAATTCCTTGCAATTCGTCCCCGGCGCCTGCTAACATTAACAAAAGGAAAAAATCTACCATTGACTTAACGACTGTTTCCGATTGTCCCACCCCCACCGTTTCGATTAAAATCACGTCAAAACCTGCGGCTTCGCACAAGATAATAGTTTCACGTGTTTTCCGTGCTACTCCTCCCAACGTAGCCCCAGACGGAGACGGACGAATATAGGCATTCTCATCAACCGAAAGCGCCTCCATTCGTGTTTTATCGCCCAAAATACTTCCTTTATATCGCTGACTGCTCGGGTCAATCGCTAACACTGCCAGCTTATGTCCCAATGTTGTTACATATTTTCCAAAAGACTCGATGAAAGTGCTTTTACCAACACCGGGAACGCCTGTAATACCAATGCGAATTGAGTTATTGGCATAAGGCAAGCACGCCTCAATAAGAGCTTGAGCAGTAGCATAGTGTCGCGGATTTGAACTTTCGATAAGTGTAATAGCCTGACTTAACAGCACTCTATCTCCTGCCAAAATACCTTTTAGGTATTCTTCAACGGTATAGACGCGTTTTCGTTTTACTTTAGAAAAATCAAGATAAGGATTAATCGAATCAGGTTCGTTTATCCCTTCTTGAACATGTAAAGCAGACTTAAAATTCTCTTTTGAACTCATTGTGCCGAACAACTCACATAAGACGCATTAACCATATTGTCGTGTACTTCAACAGGAACATTTTCCTCCCCATCCATATCGGCACATTTAGTCGCCGAAACCTCATCACCGTCGTACACTTCCGTATTTAACAACGAATTATTGTTATCGTAATAACGACATATACAATCTTTATTACAAGAAGAAAAGAGAAAAACGAAACCTGTTAATAACAAAACAAGGGAAAAATTAACTATTATTTTCATTTCATTACATTTTAAACTGTTGCAAAGATAGTATAAAAAACTCCAATTCTCGCACCAATAACAAGAAAAACTTTATAGATGTTTCTATTGAATTTTATACCTTTCATTTCACTAATTTTTGTACTTTTGCACAACTTATTCATACCTTGTTATGTATTCGCTGTATATTAAAGAGATAAAAAGCTATTTAAGTTCACTCTTAGGTTATATTTTTATTGCCGTATTTTTAGTTGTTACAGGGCTATTTCTATGGGTTTTCCCTAATATCAATAACATTTTCTATGCCGGAATTGCCGATTTAGAGAGTTTTTTTTCTCTTGCTAAATTTTTATTTCTCTTTTTAATACCGGCAATTACGATGCGTTCGTTTGCAGAAGAAAAAAGACAAGGTACCATGGAGTTACTATTGACCAAACCGCTGTCAGATGTTCAAATTATCCTTGCTAAATTCTTCTCTTCGCTTACTTTATTGCTTATTGCGCTATTACCGACTTTCATCTATGTAATTTCCATCTATAATTTAGGAAAACCGATTGGAAATATTGATTTAGGCTCTACTTTCGGTTCATATTTAGGACTTTTCTTACTCGGAGCTACTTTTATCTCTATCGGCATCTTTGTCTCTTCTTTGACTTCCAATCAAATAGTAGCTTTTATTCTGACCGCCCCGCTCTGTTTTATTCTACACTTCGGTTTTGAATTTATCTATTCTTTTGATGCTCTGGGTGTATTTGGCTACTATCTGAAAACTGTCGGTATTGACCATCATTATACCGTTATTAGTCAGGGAGTTATAGACTCCAGAGATTTGATTTATTTTTGTAGTGTAATATTTCTCTTTCTTTTTTTAACTCGTATTTCTCTATTAAGCAGGAAATGGTAATTTTAATTTAAAAAAGAAAACTAAACTATGTCTTCTTCCTATTCTAAATTTAAGAAAAATGCAATTATCGGACTTATAGCCAGTCTATTGATACTTTTTTGCATCAATATTCTCTCCTATTTTCTCTATTTTCGAATTGACCTAACACAAGATAAAAGAAACTCTTTATCACCTGCTACGATTAAATTATTATCCTCCTTAGATGATAAAGTTTATATTAAAGTTTACTTAAAGGGGAATAATCTTCCTGCCGATTATCAGCAATTTGCCAAAAAAACAAAAGATTTATTAGAATCTTTCCGAAATTATTCAAAAAACATCCATTTTGAGTTTATAGATCCTACCGCGGGGAAAACCAAAGAGGAGTTACAAGCAATTTACGGGGAATTTAATAGCAAAGGGCTTAAGCCTATTCCAATCAGTCGTGAAGAGGGAATGGGATATTCTACGCAATACGTTATACCGGGAGCCGTTGTAGGCTATAAGAGTCGTGAATTTCCCGCCACTTTGGTTGTTGCCGACCCGTCAAACGGAAGTTCTTGGCTGGAATATTCCATTCAAGAATTGGAGTACAATTTTGTAAATGCCATTCGCAAATTAATGCAACCAAAAAAAGCTAAAATTGCCTTTATAGAAGGACACAGGGAGTTGGATTTCCTCAGTACTTCGTGGATGCACTGGCAACTACAACACTTTTATGACGTTGAAAGAGTTACGATTGAAGGTAGAGTAAATAGTTTACGCGACATTGAAATAGCGGACACACTAACACAAGAGATTAAAGTAAAAGGTAATAAATATGATGTGCTTATCATCGCACAACCCACAAAACCGTTTAGTGAATTTGACAAATACATTATAGACCAGCACATTATGAGAGGCGGGAAGGTTCTTTGGCTGATTGATGCCACGACCGCTTCTATTGATAGTTTACAAACAGGTCCCGAACTCTTTGCCGTTCCTCGTAATTTACGTTTAGAGAATATCTTCTTTAAGTACGGGGTGCGCATGAACAGCAATTTAATTCAAGATTTGAGTTGTCAAAGCATTCCTATTTACGTGGGGAAAATTGGAGATAGTCCGCAATTTAAACAGATATTATTTCCTTATGCTATGGACATCGTTAACTTTAGCGACCATCCGATTGTGCGAAAAATGAAAAATATCAAGTCGGATTTTGCCGGTTCTATTGATTTTGTCGGCAATTCAACAGGTTTAAATAAAATCGTTTTGATGACCTCTTCGGAGCGGACAAAATTAGTTCCTACTCCGTCAATCGTTACGCTTAACGTTGCACGGGCGACCCCGAATATCAAGGAATTCATGTTACAATATTTACCGGTAGCCGTGCTAGTTGAAGGGACTTTCACTTCGGCATATCGCGGCATTTTGCCTATTGAATTTGATACTATTCAGCAACTCGGGTTCATTGACGAGAGTCCGCCAACACGACAAATTTTCGTAGCAGACGGCGACATTATTCGTAATTATTACGACCGCGACAGAGGACCTTACCCGTGTGGATACGACAAATATACTAAAAGATGGTACGATAATAGTGATTTTATTCTCAATTGTGTTAACTATTTATGTGCTGATGAAGATTTATTGCAAATTCGATCAAAAAATTTCAAACTCGGTTTACTCGACCCTATTAAAACAAAAAATATTGCCACTACTCGAAAATATGCGATACTGAATCTCGTTTTACCCTTAATTATCATTGGTTTAATTGGTACTTTCCTCATTGTTTTACGAATTTTCCGTTATAGTAAGAATGCAAAAACTCCTCGCACAAATAAAAACTTAAAAAATGAAAAAAAATAAAATAACTATAATTATTGCCTCCGTTTTAATTTTGCTTTCATTGTTTATCGTTTTATATAAAAATGAGATTATCTTTTCTAATCGCGATAAACTTCCAAGTTCTGATGCATTTGCTATTCAAGACAGTTCAAAAGTTACAAAAATCTTTATTGCAGACATGCATGGCAATAATGTTTTGTTGACTAAAAAAGGAGGACTCTGGATGTTGCAAGATACAATACCTGCTTTGCAGTACAATGTAAAATCAGTTTTAGGGACTTTACTAAATCTAACTATTCGTCAATCTGTTCCGGAGAATGCTTTGGGAAACGTCAATAAAGCGTTAGCTGTTGGAGCGACAAAAGTAGAAATTTACGAAATTGCTCCTAAATTTTCAATTTTTGGAATTGATTTTTTCAAAAAAGAGAGAAAGACGAAAACATACTATTTCGGTTCCGCGACCCAAGATAATTTAGCTAGTTATGCCTATTTAGAAGGGATGAAAGAACCCTACATTATCTACCGTCCGGGCTTTCGCGGTTTCATTACTCCACAATTTTCTCAATTTGAAGCCGATTGGCGAAGTCATGTCCTATTTAATACGAAATTTACACGAATAGAATCCGTAGAATTTATCGACTACATAAACCCCGAAGAGTCTTTTACCGTTGTTAAAAACGGTCCTCGCTCCTTTGATATGTACAATTGGCAACAAGAAAAAGTTAACGCTTACGACACGACAAAACTATTTGATATGTTGACCGAATTTAGAGAGAAAAATTACCAATCTTTAATCCAAAACATGTCAGATGCCGAAAAAGATAGCATCATCAAACAGAATCTTTTTAAAACTATAAAATTGAAAAATACGGACGGAAGAACAACCACATTGAACTTATATAAAATGGTTGACGAAGTGCAAATTATTGATGAAGATTCGGATTTAGTAGATCAAATTCAAGAAGAGATTAATCGCGATAAATGTTATGGAATGCTTACGGATAAACCCAATGAGTTTTACATAATTCAATATTTTCATTTTGATAGACAACTACAACCTTTTTCTTATTTTTTGAAAAAGAGAATAAATTAAAGTAAAGATTTGAATTTATCTTTACTATAAAACGACCTATTTTTGATGGAGAAGGATATTTTTTTCTTAGAACGTTGTTTACAACTGGCTCAACTTGGTTTAGGGAACGCGCAACCTAATCCGTTAGTGGGGGCTGTTATCACCTACGAAGGGAAAATTATCGGTGAAGGGTGGCATCAACAATTCGGACAAGCACATGCTGAAATTAATGCCATTCAATCGGTGAAAAATAGAGAATTACTCAAAAAATCAACACTTTATGTTAATTTGGAACCTTGTTCACACTATGGTAAAACTTCTCCTTGTACGGAAGAAATTATCCGACAAGGAATTCCAAAAGTTGTCATCGGGACGTTAGACCCGTTCGAAAACAGCAAGGGGAGAGGCGTGCGACAATTGCAAGATGCAGGTATTGAAGTAAAACATTCTATAATTCCCGAAAAATGTCTTTTCCTCAATCGCCGTTTCTTTACTTTTCACGAGAAAAAACGTCCCTATATTATTTTAAAATGGGCAAAAACAAAAAACGGCTTTATGGATATAAAGCGTGACGGTGGTCAAAAAAAAACGTCTTATTGGATTACAAACAACGAACTTCGTACGTTAGCTCACCAATGGCGAAGTGAAGAAGAGGCTATTCTTATCGGATACAATACGCTCGTGAACGACACCCCTCAACTAACTACCCGTTTTTTTAGCGGTAAAAACCCTATTCCCGTTATTGTTTATCGCGACAAAATAGAAATTAACAACGAAAGTTTTACTTTTGTAAGAGAAAAAAGTAAAATTGAAAATATTTTGTATTTTTTATATCAACAAAATATAACGTCTGTTATAGTAGAAGGCGGATGTAAAACTTTAAATATGTTTATCGAAACTAATATTTGGGACGAAGCTCGTGTACTAACCGGCAACATATCGTGGAAAGAGGGAATGTATGCCCCTACTTTGCCTTTGACTCCTCATAAAGAAGTTAACATCAACCATAACACCGTGCAATATTTTTATAATCAAGAAATTAACTTTTAAAATATAAGAAATGAAAACAAATTTATTAAAACGCTTTTCAAAATATCTCTCTTATGCGACCACATCGGACGAGAATTCCACAACCTATCCCAGCACTAACTCCCAATTAGTATTTGGCGATTTTTTAGTAAAAGAGCTTAAGGAAATTGGCATGCAAGATGTCCAAAAAGATGAATTTGGATATGTTACAGCTACATTGCCATCAAATTGCAATAAAAAAGATATCCCAACAATAGGTTTTATAGCACATATTGATACGGCTCCCGACATGCCCGGCATAGCAGCACCGAGAATTATTGAAAATTATGATGGAAAAGATATTGTTCTTGACAAGGAAAGTTCTACCATCCTTACACTAGAAGATTTTCCCGAACTGGAAAATTATAAAGGAGAGACATTGCTAACTACGGACGGCAAGCATCTTCTCGGCGCTGACGACAAAGCTGGAATTGCCGAAATTATCTGTGCTATGGAATACTTAATTCAACATCCGGAGATAAAACACGGAACGCTCAAAGTTGCTTTCACACCTGATGAAGAGATTGGCAAGGGCGTTATCCATTTTGACGTTGCAAAATTCGGCTGTAATTTTGCTTACACGATGGACGGCGGTGCTCCGGGAGAATTAGAATACGAAAATTTCAACGCCGCCTCCGCTATTATTAATGTTCAAGGACGTAATATTCACCCCGGCTATGCAAAAAATAAGATGATTAACGCTCAGCTAATTGCTATGGAGTTTAATGCTTTGCTGCCCGAAGCCGAAAAACCGCAATATACTGAAGGTTACGAAGGGTTTTTCTTATTGGTGAAAATGGAAGGAACTGTAGAAAACGCCTCATTAACTTATATTATTCGCGACCACGATAAAGAAAAGTTTGAATATAAAAAGGAAACAATCGGTAAGATTGCCTCTTTTTTAAATTCAAAATATGGAGAAAATCGTGTAACCTATACGGTTAAAGACCAATATTATAATATGCGAGAAAAGATAGAGCCCGTTATGCACATTATTTCGTTAGCAGAAAAGGCGATGCTCGAAGCCGGTGTTAAGCCTTTGATAATGCCTATTCGTGGCGGCACAGACGGTGCAAACTTATCTTTTAAAGGATTGCCCTGCCCCAATATTTTTGCAGGTGGACATAACTTTCACGGAAAGTATGAATATGTTTCCCTCCAAGCGATGGAAAAAGCAACAAATGTAATTCTCAATATTGCTCGATTAGCAGCAGAATAACTACGATTATCCTAGCCTTTCAGCTACTTTGTGCCAGTTTACAAGTTGCCAGAATTGTTGAATATAATCCGGTCTTCTATTCTGATAGTCAATATAATAAGCGTGTTCCCAAACATCGCAAGTTAAGATAGGTTTTAATCCTTTAAGCATTGGATTTCCTGCGTTGCTTTCTTGGACAATACTTAATTTCCCGTCTTTATCTTCAACAAGCCACGCCCAACCGGAACCGAAAAGTGTAGCAGCTGCTTGTGAGAATTTTGTTTTAAACTCTTCAACAGAGCCGAAATCACGTTCCAATCTCGCTTTTAGAGAAGCCGAAATCTCTTTTTTGGCTACATCAGGAGTTAGTGATTCCCAATAAAAGGTATGATTCCATACCTGCGCCGCATTATTGAAAATCCCGCCTGAGGATTTCATTATAATCTCCTCTAAAGTCATTTTCTTAAATTCGGTCCCTTTAATTAAATTGTTGAGGTTATTAACATAAGCTTGATGGTGCTTTCCGTGATGATAAGCTATCGTTTCCGCACTAATAATCGGAGCTAACGCATCCGGATTCCATGGTAATTTAGGTAATTCAAACATAATTTTACTTTCTCTAAATGAATATTTAAACGAATTATCACCTACTATAACAATAATCTTCGGCTTTCGTTCAACGGAAAATAGTTTTTATTTAAAAACTATTCTATCTATTCAATAAATTTACCTGTATTAGTAAACCACAATGCTTCGGTCTCTTTAGTCTTCTTCCACTGTATGATAACTTGATAGTAGGTTTTCCTATCGGCTTTTCTCACGGAATAGTACTCTATAACTTTTGCTTTTTTCGCATTTTTCTTAAGATAACTAGAAATAGCCGGCGTTACATTAGATGTGCTTAATGCATTATAGGTTTCAAGCAACGAACCCTCCGGATTATACACACACATGGTTTTACCACGTGTACTATTGAACTTGACTTGATAATTTCCATCTTCATTCTTTGACCAAGTCGGCTCAATTACTCGAGGATATTTTGACGTAAAGGTTGAAATAACACTCTCCGGTATTTTACTTTGAGAAAGTTCCCCATCATCAGAACTAACATTATCAGAACTAACATCATCGGTTTCTTCGACTTTCTCACTTCTAATAAACTGTCCTTTTTTATTGAAATAAAGAACTTCGGAAGCCACGTCCACACCGCTACCTTGTATCACAATTTTATATAGCTCTCCTAAATCTTCATCCTCTTCCATTTCACAACTCTTATAACGGTATGACGGATAATTTTGAGAAACATAGGATTGTAAATCGTCGGGAAGATCTTTCGGTCTTATTATATCTCTTTTATCACTTCTTTTTTCATGCTTTTGGTAGTACGAGTCTAAATCCGTATCCTCTGTTTTCTTGCTGGTTGCACCCAACTCATAGTCAGTATCTATTGTTTTAATTAATTTCCCCGTTTTGTCAAAAATAATAGTCGTTTTCAGTTTTGCCTTCCAGTTCTTTTTTTCGTAAATTTCAAGGTAGATTTTATCCTTTTTATCAGCCCTCACCTCTTTTTGAGCAAACGCAAATCGGTATCCTTTATAAAATTGTTTTAAATGTTTTTGCATATTTCCTGTAATAGCTTCTTCTGCGAGAATAATGTAAGTTTTCTCCCAAACACCTTGGGGCGTGATATAAATCTCATTCTCTTTTCCTTGTGATTTACACTTAGCAACATAAAAAGAATCAACACGAGACCATTTCAAATTCTCACGTCTCGCCGCTTTTTTATTTAACATTTTTAAAACTGCCGGCGGAATCGAAGAATCGCTTATTTCTTCACTCACTTTTTTCCCTTCTGCTACTTTTTTATCTGCTTTTGAGGACTTATCGTCTGCTTTTTCTTTCGGAACATTTGATTTTACTTCTTCAGTTATAGCAAATCCCGGCGGATCTTGGCGAGTTAATAAAACTCCTTGGTCACTGAACGTTAATTGTGACGACTTTTGTCCAACACCATCAGGGCGTACTTCAAGATAATAATGAGTTCTTTCTTCCGGTTTCTGTTGTATATTAGCAACAGCAATTATCATTTCCGGAAAATTTTCCTCCACATATTGAATAATAGCATAAGGTAACTCTTTTTTGGAAATGGTCATCAAGGATTTTACCCAATCTCCGGTATTGGAAAAATAAGCTTTGGTCTGCATGTTATCACTTTTAAAAGAGGCGACATATTGATTCTCCTCTAACGTCCAAACCACCTTTTTAACTCCAAAATACTCATAATCAAATGACTGTAAGACAGCTACCGGAATATCATCGGTTTTCAATTTTTGAGAAAAGAGAGGATTTAAGGATAATAGTATAATAACAAAAGATAAAACAATGCTTAATAAACTATTTTTTTTCATTTTTTTTATTTTTAATAAATGCAATGCCAAAATTACATTTTTTTTTAATTGTTTCGCTATTAAAAATAAAAAAAGATTTCAAATCTCCAATAATATTACAAAATATGGCAATATTTAATAGCGATAATGGTCGGCTTTATAAGGTCCTTCGATAGGTACACCAATATAATCGGCTTGTTTTTGCGTTAGTTTTGTCAGTGTAACACCTATTTTCTTGAGATGTAAGCGAGCTACCTCTTCGTCAAGATGTTTAGGCAAACGCATAACGCTAATTTCATGTTTATTTTGCCAAAGTTCTAATTGAGCTAATGTTTGGTTTGTGAAAGAGTTACTCATGACGAATGAGGGGTGTCCCGTAGCACAACCAAGATTAATAAGGCGACCTTCGGCTAAAATAAAGAGCGAACGTCCGTCCGGGAATATATATTCATCAACTTGTGGTTTAATATTTCTCTTTTTAATCTCAGGACGTGCCTCAAATTGTGCAACTTGTATTTCATTATCGAAATGTCCAATATTACAAACGATAGCTTGATCTTTCATTTTCATAAGATGTTCAACACGAATCACGTCACAATTTCCTGTTGTAGTAACGAAAATGTTCCCTTCATCAAGGGTTTCCTCTACCGTTTTCACTTCAAAACCTTCCATTGCAGCTTGTAACGCACAAATGGGGTCAATTTCGGTAACGATAACGCGAGCTCCGTACTCTTTCATTGATTTTGCCGAGCCTTTACCCACATCTCCATAGCCACATACAACAACCACTTTTCCGGCTAACATAACGTCTGTTGCTCGTTTGATACCATCAGCCAACGATTCGCGACATCCGTAGAGATTATCAAACTTAGATTTCGTTACGGAGTCATTCACATTAATAGCAGGGAAAAGAAGTTCTCCTTTTTCGAGCATTTGATATAAGCGATGAACTCCGGTTGTGGTTTCTTCGGACACGCCCCTCATTTCGGCTACTGTACGATGCCAACGTTGCTTATCTTCGTTTAAAATCATTTTTAACGTGTGTAAAAGAGCTTTTTCTTCTACTGACGTTGCTTCTTTATTGAGTACCGTAAAATCATTTTCCGCTTTATATCCCAGATGCACCATTAAAGTAGCATCCCCGCCATCGTCTACGATAAGTTGCGGTCCTTTTCCTTCGGGGAAAGCCAATGCTTGATTCGTACACCACCAATACTCTTCGAGGGTTTCTCCTTTCCACGCAAAAACGGGAATCCCGGCAGCCGCTATTGCTGCTGCAGCGTGATCTTGCGTAGAAAAAATATTACAACTTGCCCAACGCACTTCCGCGCCTAAGGTTACCAGAGTCTCAATAAGCACCGCCGTTTGAATTGTCATGTGCAAAGACCCCATAATTCTCGCCCCTTTTAACGGTTTTGTATCACCGTATTTTTCACGTAACGCCATTAGACCGGGCATCTCTTTTTCAGCTATTTCTATCTCTTTTCGTCCCCAATCCGCTAATTTAATATCAGCAACTTTGTACTTTAAAGTATAATCTGTCATGATTTTTTATTTTAATTAATTTATGAAAAAATATTATCTATATCAAATTCAAGGAGCTTCTCATGCGAACAGTGCAATACACACTGATCACACAAACTCAATTCTCCACTCAACCTCTTTTGAATCATTTCATATTGACGTGCTTTCAACGATTCCACTTCTACAGAATCTGCTATCTCTATAGCAAAAGCAAACATCAATAACATTTTTGCGTTTCTTTCACAAATTCCCCGTGAACGCAAATAGTAAAGAGCCTCATCATCCAGCTGTCCGGTTGTAGCACCGTGACTACATTTAACATCGTCCGCATAAATTTCCAAAAACGGTTTAGTCATTATTTTTGCGTTATCGGTTAAAGTTATATTCCTATTTATTTGGAAAGCTTCAGTACGTTGTGCATTCGGACGCACGACAATATGACCGTTGAAATTGGCAGTCGCTTCATCATCGGCTATTCCCTTGTATAATTGATAACTGTGGCAATCAGGAGCAATATGGTCTACAAAAATCTGATTCTCAACGTATTGTTTTTTATCAACTAAATATAAACCATATAATTTCGCCGTAGCAAATGATTCAAGAAGTTTTACTTTCAATACATTTACAACATGTCCAGCATTAAACGTAGTGATATTTGAAAAGAAATGAGAATTTTCTTTTTGTTGAACAAAAACCTGATTAATTAAAATGGAATTTGCGTCTTTATTTTCCATTTTATAGTAATTAAAACGCGTATTTTTATGCAGAAAAATTTCCGTAACGTTATTCAAAAAAGTATTCCCAAATTGTAAAGAATCGTCACATTGTACAAAAGAGAACGATGAGTTTTCACCGACAATAATTAAATTACGTTGTTGCACAAATAAATTCTCCTTTGAATCAATAATCGAAACCAATTGCATCGGTTTAGACACTTGCAGATTGTCCGGAATATAGACAAATAACCCGTCAATAAAAAGAGCTTCGTTCAACGCCAAAAATATATCGTTGGAACTAATATTTTCTTTAGCCAGATAAGGAAAAACCAAATCAGGATATTGTTTTATTGCTTCCATAAGACTGCCTACGATAACGCCGTTAGGAAAAATGGTCAGTGGCGCACTTTTATGAATATACCAACCATTTAAAAAGGCAAACATGTGAGTGTCAATATTTTGGATTTTACATCTAAAATACTCTTCTATAGGACGATATGGCGCCGGGGTTAGTTGAATGGTATAAGCGGTTTCGGCTATTTTATTTATAGCAAATTGTTGTATAGAGTCAATCTTTTCTTCTGACAATCCGTTTTCACTAAAACATTTAACTGCTTTATCGTGTAAAGCGTTAATACGAGAGTCGTTAGTCGTAAACAGACCTTTCGACAATTGCTCGTATTTATTGCAAATAAATGAGTTAAATGGTGTTATCTTCATGCGTAGTTACTAATTTCACTATTCATTTTTTATCCAATCGTATCCTTTTTCTTCCAACTCGTATGCCAACTCTTTAGGACCTGATTTAACAATTTTTCCGTCAAAAAGAACGTGAACAACATCGGGAATAATATAATCGAGCAAGCGTTGATAATGGGTAATCACAACGATAGCATTATTTTCATTTTTAATTTGGTTTATGCCATTAGCTACGATTCGCAGTGCATCAATATCAAGTCCCGAATCGGTCTCGTCCAAAATAGCCAATTCCGGGTCAAGTAGTGCCATTTGAAAAATCTCATTTCTCTTCTTCTCGCCTCCGGAGAACCCTTCATTTACGGATCTGTCTGTCAATTTAGTTGTCAATTCAACCATCTTCTTCTTCTCTTCCATCAATTTCAAGAACTCTACCGGTGTAAGCGGTTCTAATCCGCGATATTGACGTATTTCGTCAAGAGCTGTCCTCATAAAATTTGTAATACTAACGCCGGGAATCTCCACAGGATATTGAAATCCAATAAAAACACCTTCTCTTGCCCTATCTTCAATAGACAAATCGAACAAGTTTTTTCCTTTGTACGTGATAGCCCCTGCTGTTACCTCGTACGACTCTTTACCGCCGATAACCGCCGCCAACGTACTTTTTCCCGTACCGTTCGGTCCCATAATAGCATGCACCTCTCCCCTATTTACTTGCAGGTCAATACCTTTAAGTATCTCCTTCCCTTTTATCGAAACATGTAAGTTCTTAATTGTTAACATAAAAAATTTTTTGCAAAAATACAATAAATAATGATTAAAAAAGATTTTTATCTTTGCAGCTACTTTAATCCTTAAGCGATGAAATTATATATAATTCCTACGCCGATTGGTAACTTGGAAGATATTTCGTTACGTGCACTTCGACTTTTAAAAGAGGTTGATTTTATTTTGTGTGAAGACACGCGGACAACAAAAAAAATTTTAGCTCATTACGGCATTGAAAAGAAGCCCTGCTACTCTTATCACATTCACAACGAACATCAGCAATTAGCCAATTGGGTGAGGAAAATTTCGGAAGCTAATGCGGTTGCCTTGACTTCAGATGCCGGAACACCCGGCATTTCGGACCCCGGCTTTCTACTTATTCGCCAATGTATTGCCGAACAGATACCCGTTGAGTGCTTACCCGGAGCAACCGCGTTTGTGCCTGCCCTTGTCAATTCAGGAATTCCAATTAGCAGTTTTTATTTTTGCGGGTTTATCCCTCATAAAAAGGGGAAAGAGACTTTCCTCAAAAAACTGGCAAGTATGGAAGAGACCGGCGTCTTCTACGAATCACCGCACCGACTTTTAAAAACGCTACAGATGATGTCGTCCATTTTCGAAAATGACCGCCGAATCTCCATTTCACGCGAACTGACAAAACTATTTGAAGAAACATTTCGAGGCACTGTTGATGAAGCGATAGCCCATTTTTCACGACAACCCGTAAAAGGGGAGATTGTAGTCGTTGTGAGCGGACGAGAAAATAATAAATCTGAAAAAGAGAGAGAAAAATGAAATTCCGCACCGAAATACCAAGTCCAAAATACCCTTTTTCTATAAGTTACGATGATTCGCTACTTTTTATAGGTTCTTGTTTTTCCGATAAAATGGGGGCTTTTCTTGAAGAAAATCGGTTTAAAACGCTATTAAATCCGTTTGGAACGCTTTTCAATCCCGCTTCGATTGCCACAGCGTTACAATTTTTGCTCAATCCCGCCCTGTTTAATAGCCAATGGATAGACTTTTTTAACGAAAAATGGATAAGTTTTGCGCATCATGGCAGTTTTTCGCATAGTATTCGGGATACCTTTATTCAAAATATTGAAAATCAATTAGATAAAGGAAATACATTTCTAAATAAAGCAAATTTTCTGTTTATAACTTTTGGAACTGCTTACGCTTATCGTCATAAAAAAAGCAACCTCATCGTGGCTAACTGTCATAAAATTCCTGCTCATAAATTTAACAAAATCAGACTTGAAGTTGATGAAATTGTAGCGCAGTATCAAACATTAATTGCACATTTACAGCAAAATAATCCCAATTTGACGACTATTTTTACCGTCAGTCCTGTGCGTCATCTCGGAGACGGTTTTCATGAAAATCAGCTCAGTAAATCCACTTTACACCTTGCAATTGACGAGATTTTAAAGTCGTGTCCAAAAACTTTCTACTTCCCTTCGTATGAAATTTTGCAAGATGATTTACGTGATTACCGTTTTTACGGACAAGACCTTTGTCATCCTAACGAACAGGCTATGAATTACATACGTGAGATTTTCAGTGCCGCTTTTTTCTCTTCTGAAACGGAAAAAAAGAGAAAATTAATTGAAAAAGAGAACAAATTTTTAAATCATAGACCTAAAACAAACAGTTAATTGTAAGCGGTTGATTCACAGATTATTAGTTGCGATTTTTAGTACAATAAAAGTAATTTAGTTTTTTATTAGGGCGTGTCCCCTCGCTACGCTCGGGGTCGGCGCCCGGTTCCAAGTCCGCGGGCACAAGCCGTGGGGACGCAAGGCGGCAAAAAGAGCTTACAAGCTCGCTTTTTTGC